>Ga0208646_1000043_pt1 | contig 82616 bp, 66 predicted proteins | sample AntAceMetag02UK8_FD_184762 | JGI IMG/M metagenome (GOLD analysis project Ga0208646, IMG submission 184762) | Saline lake microbial communities from Ace Lake, Antarctica - Antarctic Ace Lake Metagenome 02UK8 (SPAdes) (version 2) | ecosystem: Environmental > Aquatic > Non-marine Saline and... | reverse complement strand
CGAATGAAATTTTAGCATTTCATACCACCCTGAATCACTTTAAACGTACTTTTGTCTCAAAAAATAAATTGAAACAATCGATTTTATCCGATTTATGGGGGCTCAATTTTCAAGTTGGGTTAAGATTTTCACAAATGAAGCATGCATCATGAGACGGTTCAATAATCATCAATAAACTCGAAGCAAGCGAGCGAGGGATGAAGGGGGGTAATTGCTTTTTATTCCATGCAAACATCGGAGAACAGTACCCTCCATGTGGGTTTTATAAAAGGTGCATACTTTATTCATATCTCATCCTGGTGAAGCATGTTTTTAAAGCTTAAATTCATCCTTTAAAAGCCAAAATAGAATCAATTTATTCCTAGTTTTGACTTTCTCTACTTTATTCATTTCCAATGGGGACTCTTAATCTTCAAAAACACTAAAATGTTAATTTTACATACTTCTGATTGGCACATTGGACAAAAACTCTACGGGCAAGACCGATACGAGGAGTTTGAACACATGTTGGATCAGATGATCGATATTATTGTTGAGAAGAAAGTAGCGTTGCTATTGATCTCTGGAGATATTTTCGATGTTCCATCGCCATCCAATAGATCACAACAGCTTTATTATAATTTCCTCAAACGATTATTCAATACCTGTTGTAGACATACCATTGTGACAGGAGGAAACCACGATTCGATCTCCACATTGAATGCGCCCAAGGAGGTATTGAAAATGGTCAATGTAACAACGATCGGAGGAGTGACCGAGCAGTTGAGTGATATGATCGTCAAAGTGATGGATGCAGATGATCAACACGTATTAAACGTTGCAGCTATCCCATATTTGAGAGATAAGGACGTCAGAAAGAGTGTTTCAGGTTTAGATGCAAAGGATACCGAGAAATCAGTGAAGAATGGACTGGTACAGTTTTACGACACCATGGAGAAGCTGTTGGCCGAAGAGGATAAACCCTGCATAGGCATGGGGCACTTGTTTGCACATGGAGCGACTACTTCGGATAGCGAAAGAGATATTAATATCGGCAACTTGGGAGCAGTGAATGCCAATGAGTTTCCAAAATCGTTTGATTATACTGCATTAGGGCATATTCACAAGCCACAGGTGATTGGAAAAAATGAGATGATAAGGTACTCCGGCTCACCTTTGCCATTAAGTTTCTCTGAGCGAAAGGATCAGAAAAGTGTGGTGCTATTGAAACTAGACAATGAAAAGCTCTCGATAGAAGAAATCATACTGCTCAAGTCGGCTCGAAAACTAGTAAAGTTCAAAGGAGCATTTTCGGAACTCCAAGAAGAGTTATTGAATTATAAATCAATATCCAATTTAGTGGATTGGGCAGAAATAGAGATTGTTGAAGAAGAACATTCACCGCAGCTGAGGATGGATTTCGAAGCTTTCTTATCAGATAGTAAATTCCAGGTTGAAATACTCAAATATAGGTTTTCAGTCAAGAGGGGAAAAGGGGATACAGGTGATTTTTTCCAACAAAATAAGTTGTTAGAAGATCTGTTACCTCAAGAAGTATTTGAAAAAAGGTTGAGTAATGTTCCTACAGAAGAACATGAAGAATACAAGGCGTCATTCAATGAATTGTTGATAGAAATGAAGGAGGAGAAGGATGAGAATCAATAAACTAAGACTCAAGAATCTGAATTCTCTGAAAGGGGAACATGAGATTGATTTTGCGGAAAAACCACTTTCTGAGAATGGCATCTTTGCCATCACAGGTCCTACAGGAGCCGGAAAGACGACCTTGCTAGATGCGATCTGTTTGGCTCTTTACAACCAAATACCCAGAACAGGTACCCAGAAAGTATCTAAAAACCACCTCATACAAAGTGGGGCAATCTGTACTCGAAATACGACAGACAGCTACGCAGAGGTAGAGTACAGCGTGAATGGGAAGGAATACCGGTCTTCTTGGTCCATTAGAATCAATAACCGCGGCAATCTTGCAGACTATGAAATGAACCTGGCAGACGTAGCTACTGGGGAGTTTTATGATCTGAAAAAAAGTGAGGTTCCCAAACGAAATGAACAGGTTATTGGTCTGGGTTTCGAACAGTTTCTTAAGTCTTCCTTGCTTGCTCAAGGAGAGTTTGCGAAGTTTTTGAAGGCCAATAAGGATGAGCGTGGAAAATTATTGGAAAATATCACAGGAACGACCATATACCGTGAAATCGGGGTGGCGGCATATGATAAACAGAAAGAGGAGAGAGAAAAACTTGAATTGCTTGAAAAAGGTGTAGCGTTGATAGCGCTCTTATCGGAAGAGCAATTGTCAGAATTGAGCGAAGAAACTAGGCGCAAAGAAGGAGAAAAAATATCAAATGCCCTTGAATTAGCTCAGTTGACTAGCACAAAGCAGTTATTTGAGCAAATACAAAAGGATCAACAATCCCTGACTCAAAAAGAGCAGGAATCGCAAGATATTCAACAGCTTATCTTGGCTTTTGATAATGAAAAGCAACTATTGAAGCAACATGCTAAGGTGTCGGTTCATCAGGAACTAATAGGTCAGTATGAATCTTTAGACAAGGAAATTGCACAGTTGACAGGTAAGATTGCACAAGATGCCGAATTGTTGCGGAAGCAGGAAACGTCTATAGTTGACTTAAAACAGGAAACGAAGAAGTTGGAGGAAGCACAAGCCACGAAAGAATCCGAGCTTGAGTTGTTGCAGTCAGTTTTTAAGCAAATCAAACAATGGGATATTGAGATCGCTGAAGAAGGTCGAACGCTTACTAATCAATCTACTGATTTAAAAGACGTCAAAGACAAGCTTAAAAAGCAAACTTTAGCGCTGGACCAATTACGTGAAAATAAAAAGATCACGCTAAAAGGAAAGTCTGATTGTGAAGGGTATCTATCTGAAAAAGAAGGGTTAAAAGAACTGTCAGGTGCTTTGTCAGGTTTGGAGAAGCAATATACTTCAGCGTCTGATTTGACCTTTGATTGTCATCAATTAAGGGATCGACTGAATCTCAATGATCAAGATTTATCAAAAGCCATAAAGGAACTCAAGAAGCCCGATGAGATCGTGCAATACATAGATACGCTAATGATTGATTACCAAGGCTCAAGTAAAATTGCAGTGTTAGTTGATCAAAAGCGTGAACAGGTCAAAGAGATCGAATATAAGTGCAATACTTACAAAGAGTTACAGAAAAAAGTACAACGTATCCAATTGGATCAAGGAGAGCTCGCGGAGATTATAGCAAAAATAGCTGATGAAACATTTCATCTGAAAGGCTTAGCACGATCGGTTGACCGATTAACCCATCAGCATGAAATCAAAAAGTTAGCCGTTGACGAACTGGAGGCCAGACATCAGCGCCAGCTACTAGAAGCCAAATACGAAGATGACCGAGAGGCATTGGTGGAGAATCATCCTTGCCCGTTGTGTGGATCTGAGCAGCATCCATTAGTCACGCACTATACCAATGCAGTCAGTCAAACGGCAGAAGAACTCAAGCAGGCTAAAAAGGAACTCGAAACGGTACATGAGGAAGGAATTGAAAAACAGACCACCATCAAGTCTACTCAAAAACAACTAATCGAATTAGAAGATAAGATGTCTTCATTGACGGAAACCAATGAATTGGCTTTAGTTGAACTCCAATTACTAGGTCAGACGGTCAATGTTGACCTTGATTTGAGAGTGATCGCAGCACGTTCATTTGTCTCAGATGCTCAACTGTTACTGCATGCGTCAGAAGAGGAGCTTCAAATCTTGATTGTGAAGGAGAAAAAACAACAAGATTACACTACATTAGATACGTTGCAGTCAGCTGCTAACAAAGCCAAGCAAGCAGCGGATGTTTATAAGAATGAAGTCACCCCATACAGCGAAATAATTGGAAATGCGAGCATCGCAAAGCTTAAAGAAGCTGCTCAAGGGTATGAGGAGAATAAATCTCAGCTTCAGCAGCTTCAGTCCGAACTAAAAACCATTGAAAAGACCGACGAGTTAATTACGCAATCACTTGCAGATAATGAAACTGTCGCGGCTCAGAAAGAATCGTCTTTGGCTGTTTTATCCAAGAGTTTAGTACTAAAACAAAAACAGAGAAATGAGGAGTTTGGGACCAAAGACCCTGATGAAGAACAAGCTAAATTGGTCCGATTTATTGATGCAATCAAGACCAATCATCATGCTGTTAAAGTTAAAGATGCGCGCTTATCAGAAAGCATTCAATCATTAGGGACAGCTCTGTCATCATGGAAGAATGATCTAAAAGAGAAACAAGGAAAATATGAGATCAGCACTGGGCAGTTATCCAATGTAGCTAAGCAGCTGAGTCTCAATTCTATTAACGAATTACGCAGCTGTCTATTATCTGTCGAAAGGGTAGAAGAGATCGAAGAAAAGGACCGAACATTGGACCGTAAAAAAGAAACTGTTTCGGCAGATTTTACACGATTGTCCAAAGCAATTGAGGACCAAACAATCAATTTACCAGAAGACTATGAACATGCAGTAGCCAATGAGTTGTTGTCCTCATTGGCCTCACAGCAAGAAGCACTGATTAAAAGAATCAGTGAGATCGAGTTTAAGCTCAAGAGTAATAAAGAAAACGAATCCAAGAATCAAAAGCTTCGTATCGAAATTGACAAGCAGAAGTCAATATTTTCCAAATGGAAAAAGTTATCTGAATTGATCGGTTCGGCAGACGGAAAGGTCTTTAGCATATTTGCGCAGAACTTGACACTGCAACACCTCATCTTTCTCGCCAATAGACACTTAAGTACCTTGAGTGATCGATATGTACTGATCAAAGATGCCAATGATGATAAGAAGGAAGATATCTACATTCGTGATCAGTGGCAAGGTGATACAGAACGCTCAGTGTCTACTTTGTCAGGTGGAGAATCTTTTATCGTTAGCTTGGCGTTGGCGTTGGGACTCTCAGAAATGGCCAGCAAAAATGTCAAAATAGAAAGTCTTTTTATTGATGAAGGTTTTGGAACATTGGATCAAAATACATTGGAGACCGTGTTGACTGTCCTAGAGCAATTGCAATACAAATCGTCTTGTAGTATAGGTGTTATATCACATGTAGCGCAACTAAAGGAGCGGATTACGACGCAGATTGTACTAGATCTTAATGCTGCTGGACATAGTACCATAACTGTTATGGGTTAATATTTTGAACCTAAACCACTAAGGGCTTTAAGCATCATTAATTTAATACCACCGTATAGGTAACTATTCGGCGATGCTTGCTCCTTTTACAATCAATAAAAGTGACCAATTAAAAAAAGCCAATGCTCCTTATTAAAAGGTCGCATTGGCTTTTTGGACTACATATTTTAGTCAAGTGACGCATCAAACAATGACAGATCAATACCAGGAATCACATTGATCGCATTTTTATAATAGATTTTCTGTAAGACAGAATCGGGGAGAGCCAAGCCATACATTTTCCAATGAGCATGGCGCTTTCTGTAATAATCGAAATACTCATCGTTGGTTTCCAGTACTCTGAAATAGGTATAATACTCTTCCTTTTTATAGGTGTCTTTTCCCATTAATACCCTGTCCTGATAATTGATTAACCATGCTCTGGCTGTTATTGGTTGTCGGCCTAATTCAGCCAAAACTGCACCTAATTCGGTGTACACATTCGGCATTTCATCTAACAACTTTCCAAGTCGTGCTAGATCATTACCAAACCAACCCAAATGAGCCGCGATAAATTTAGTCTCAGGGTGGTTCCGAAACATATTATGCTGCTCAGCCATTATTTCCTCGAAAGATGGGTTTTTTTCTGGGTCTTTGTACCTACTCGGATACTGCTTGAGCTCTAAAAATCGCTCATTATTTTTATCTTTTGGCAACCAAAAAGAAGCTGGTTCCCCTGTATGGATCAAAACCGGAATTCCCAACTCGCCACATTTATTCCAGATAGGAGCCAATCGAGGATCATCGACTTTTATCCTTTTTCCCTCATTATCAGTTTCGGTGAGCCCTAAGTTTTTATATACTTTCAGGCCTTTTACGCCTAATTGCACCGCCTCTTCCATCATGTTAAGCGTTCCATTTGGCCAACCTTCATCATCCAATTGTTCAAAATCGATATTCATAAAAAGAGTAAATCGATTGCCATACTTTTCATTGACATTGTCAAGCGACCATTCGAGGTATTTTCCCCTAAAACCGCTCAAATTTACCATGACCGACATATTCAAGTCATCCATGTCTTTGACCAATTCATCCAGATTTTGAACTGGCATAGTAAACTGATGATTATGAACATCGATGAAAGGAAATTTGGCTCTCGTAAGCAGGTGCTCTTGGACTTGTAGTGTAGAGATGGGCTCATATTCTTCAATATCCATGACATTTAATCGATATTGAATTTTGCCTATCATCCAATAAGCCAGACCTAGAAATAATAAAATTAAAATGGGCAGTAATACCCATTTCTTTTTAGAGAATACCATGTGCTATTGTAGTGCTACTCGGACAGTAAAGAGGGTTCGATCCCAACTAAAGTTAATAGTCGCACCAGTATCGGTATCACTAAAGTCAATGGTGAATGTCTCTACTTCAGAAGCTGTTTTTTCAACTGGAGCATCGACCATCACTACGTCTAATTCATGATCTGCTTCCGCTACACCAAAGAAAATATCAATCTCACTGTTTAAGGAAACGCTAAACGCATTAGACCCAGGCACGGCATACATGCTATATGTCCCTGCTTTTACTGGCTCCCCGCCAAAGGTGACATCCTTGTTGAAAGTGATTTCTGTGGCTGCATTTGCACCCAATCTCCAGTATTTTCCAAAGGGTTGAAGCGCACCATCTTTTTCCCCACCAAATATAAGTCTACCTCTTTTTGATGGCTGACTATAGGCAATTGTCATGGCTAATCCTCCTTGATTGTACGTAGCAGTCGTTGGTGGACTGGCAGGTGTGGCGATAAATAAGCCATAAACAACCCAAAGAATGAAAAGTAGCACGACTACTCCGAGTCCAATTAAAATTTTCTTTTTCATGATTTTCTTTTTAAGTTTTTGAATGTACGAATTATATTTCGGAAGAATCTGTAATGTTTTCTTTGGTTTCTAATCCAGAAAAACTTGGATAATTGGTTTTATGTTAGATACTCAGTATTCCACAAAACACTGTTTCGTTATACAATAGAAGGTTTTTGGTGTCCTGTCAGAAATTTACAGGAGAAATAATTCTTGCTTTTAAAGGTACGGTCGACTAATCGGAAGAAAAGAGTTTAATTCATAAATGCCAAGGCAACATTTAGTTTACCGCGCTGCATAGCCTTTTTTGGTATGCTCGAATTCCACTTCTTCGGTACTCTTTCCTGATGCCCGCATCGATTAAAAAGCAATTATCAGCCTTCCTATTTCGCGAACTTGCTTCGAGATTCTTAATTTAATTAAGGTTTTGGGCAGTTTATAAATGTATAAACCATAGGTGGGCTAAACATCCATTGGTTTATAGTATTTTTTCTTCAACCAAAAGGCCACTTTTACCAAAAGGATCAATGCTGGTACTTCTACCAATGGACCAATCACTCCGGCAAACGCCTGACCTGAATTAAGACCAAAAACAGCAATCGCTACAGCAATGGCCAATTCAAAATTATTCCCTGCTGCCGTGAAGGCTATAGCCGCCGTTTTATCATATTCAGCACCCATTGCTTTACTCACAAGAAAACCGATCAAGAACATTATGGAAAAGTAGATTAATAGCGGAACGGCAATTCGTACAGCATCCATTGGGATTTGAACGATCAAATTACCCTTTAGAGAAAACATCACGAAGATTGTAAAGAGCAGGGCAATCAAGGTCACTGGAGAAATGGTTGGGAGGAAGGTTGTATTGTACCATTCTTCCCCTTTCAATTTGACTAATAGGAACCTGCTCGACATGCCTGCCACAAAAGGAATACCTAAATATATGGCTACACTTTCGGCAATGGTAACAATGGATATGTTGACAATAGCTCCTTCAAAACCAAAATAAGGAGGTAAAACCGTAATGAATAGCCAAGCATAAAAACTATAAGCGAATACCTGAAAGATACTGTTCAAGGCTACCAGACCTGCTCCATATTCGCTACTTCCTTCGGCCAAATCATTCCACACCAATACCATTGCAATACAACGTGCGAGTCCAATTAAAATGAGTCCAACCATGTATTCTGGGTAATCTTGGAGAAAAACCAAGGCTAAAATGAACATGAGCACCGGACCAATAATCCAGTTAAGCACCAATGAGATTGAAAGGATTTTTACATTCCTGAATACTTTGGGCAATAGTTTGTAATCTACTTTTGCTAATGGTGGGTACATCATCAGAATGAGCCCTATAGCTATAGGAATATTCGTGCTACCGCTGCTGAAGGAATTAATAAACGATGAACTTGAAGGAAAAAAATAGCCTAAACCCACGCCAAGAACCATGGCAAGGAATATCCATAGTGTAAGGTAACTGTCAAGAAAACTTAATTTTTTACTGTCTGTAGACATAACTAATTTTTTATTTGAGAAAATACATAGAACATTTCGGAAGCGATTTGCATAGATCGTGCATCATACATAGCTGCTTCTTGTGGCGTATCGTCAAATTCCTTGGGGTCATCATAGCGAACAGGGATGCGTTTTTCTGTTCCGGGAATAAGAGGGCAATTTTCATCGGCATGAGAACAAGTCATCACTGCTGCAAATTGGTCGGCACTATTCATTGGGTCGTCGAAAAGTTTTGAAAAGGCGCTTATAGGCTCACCGTCAGAAGAATTTGAAATAAAATAGAAAGGATTAGTATCGCCTTTAAACGAGACTTCAAAGCCACTTCTTTTGATTGATGATACGGCGCGTTGATTAAATGCAGTTACTTCCACACCGCCAGAATAGCAATTGGTTGGTATGCCAAAATAATCAGCTGCTGTCTGTGCCCAAATTTGCGAAAACTGACTCCTGCGTGAATTGTGCGTGCAAATGAAGTTGAGGTTTATCGCGTTTCCATCATCTATCTTCTCTTGGATATAATTGATCAATGGTTGAAGTACTATTTTACGCTCCTCTGAAATGGATTGCTTACGTACTATTGCGATAGTGGAAGAAAGATTTGGTAGCATGGACATACTTTGTGCTTTTGTGATGTTAGCGGATGAATTTAACAACAGCCTGAACTCGGCGCGCAACTACTTCCCTGACCATCAATCTCAGAAAGATTGATTTTTCGCTTTTCTGATTGCTCTCCCGGCTTTTCGGCAAATACGGTAATGCTAAAAATGCCTGTTTCTCTTTTATTGAAGTCTTCTATTTCCTGAGCGGATAGGTATTTGCTCAGAATATCGGTTGGAATGGTAATGGGCTTTTCCTTTTGAAGGGCAATGTTCTCAAATCCAGCATCCTTGATGTATTGTAGGTATTCGCCTTTCTGGATCGCACCAGCAACACAACCTGCATACATCTCCGCATCCTCACGCAATGTCTCGGGTAAACTGCCGAGTAGTACGATATCCGAAATGCTAAAATGTCCTCCTGGTTTCAGCACTCTGAAAATTTCATTAATGACCATTTTCTTATTGGGTACCAGATTGAGTACACAATTACTGACAACCACATCAGCCACATTATCACCCACCGGCATTTGGTCAATATCACCTTCGCGGAACTCCACATTGTTATATCCCAACTTCTCAGCGTTTGCGCGGGCTTTTTGCACCATAATTGGCGTGAAGTCAATGCCTATTACCTTTCCCTCAATGCCTGTTTCATGTCGAGCAACAAAGCAATCGTTTCCTGCACCAGCGCCTAGATCGATGACTGTATCACCGTTTTGAATTTTGGCAAACTGGATAGGTAACCCACATCCCAAGCCCAAGTCAGCGTCTTCTACATAGCCTTCTGTTCCGGTATAATCATCCATCATGATGTTGTAGACCTTGTTGGTTGGAGTCGTCGCACCACAGCATGAGGCGGCATTTTCTACTTTTCCCTGTTCGGCTATTCGAGCATATCGCTCCTTCACCATATTTTTTAATTCTTGTTCTTGTTCCATGACTTTATGTGATTGTAGTAAGACGATATCCTTATTTTTTTTAGCAACAATCCCCTGATAAAGGAGATTCAAATTGATTGAAGATCTCATAGAACTGGCCTTTGATCTCCGCCCAGCGCACCGGATTGATACAGTAACTTATCCTTGATCCTTCAATGGAGCCTTGAATAATACCAATATCTTTCAACTCTCGAAGGTGTTGACTGATAGTCGCTTGAGCCAAACCCAATTCTTGAACCAAATCTCCGTTGATGCAGGCGTTGGCTTTCAATAAATATTGAATGATGGCAACACGCGCAGGGTGGGAGAATGCCTTCGCTGAAATGGCGATTTCATTCTGTGCTTCCGAAAAAAGGTCTGTTCTAGATACACCCATGTTTATTGGTACTTATTTCTGGTTTTGCTTCAATCATCAAAAAATGATCTTCATTGCAAACTTATCGTAATATTACGATATTGCAATATGTTTATTGTCTAATACAAGAATATTCGGATGATGTGCTTCAAAATAGTAGTCAACAGTTGATGATTCTTGTGTTATTCCTGTGCTTCCTTCGCTTCAGGAAACGGCATGTTACAAAACAGCTCTTGGAAGAGCATGAGCGTTGAAAGATGCTGCTCATTTCTTTAAAACCGTCATTCCTGCGCAGGCAGGAATCTCATCAAAAATGGGTTTTCTGATGTTGTTTTGCCTATAGTTGTCACCAATCTTGTCTGTATTAGGATTTTTAGGATTAGAAGATGGTTGGATTAAAAAATAAAACTACAAGAAGAAAGGATTAACGGCATGTTACAAAACAGCTCTTGGAAGAGCATGAGCGTTGAAGGATACTACCGTCATTCCTGCGCAGGCGGGAATCCCATCAAAAATGATTTTATGATGTTGTTTTGCCTTTGGTTGTCGCCAAGTCTTGTCTGTATTAGGATTTTTAGGATTAAAAGATGGTTGGATTATAAAATAAAGCTACAAGAAGAAAGGAGTAACGGCATGTTACAAAACAGCTATTGGAAGAGCATGAGCGTTGAAGGATACTACCGTCATTCCTGCGCAGGCAGGAATCTCATCAAAAATGGTTTTATAATTTCGTTTTGCTTGTACACTAAATCAAGATCCCTAACAAATATAGATAGGTGATAATATTGATTTGAAGTAGAAATTTTCTTGGATTAACTGCGGAGGTAATCTTCAAACTGGGAGGGGAATAGGCACAAGCGGATGCTTGCGCCATGTCGGTAGCATGAGCGTTGAAGGATACTGATCATTTCTTTATGGCCGTCATTCCTGCGCAGGCAGGAATCTCATCAAAAATGGTTTTATGATTTCATTTTGCTTGTGGTTGTCACCAAAACACTAAATCAAGATCCTTAACAAATAAAGACGTAATAAATCCGCGATTCAGACGATAAAATTGGAAACACGGATTAGGCGGATTAGGGGATTTCTCGGATTTGAATAGGTGAAGAATCTGTGTTATCCGCGTCATCGATAAAAATCCGTGATACAGATAATAAAATTGGAAACACGGATTAGGCGGATTAAAGGATTTCTCGAATTTGAATAGGTGAAGAATTTGTGTTATCCGCGTCATCGATAAAAATCCGTGATGCAGACAATAAAATTGGAAACACGGATTAGGCGGATTAAAGGATTTCTCGGATTTGAATAGGTGAAGAATTTGTGTTATCCGCGTCATCGATAAAAATCCGTGATGCAGACAATAAATTTCCATCAAGGTATATTTATTAGAAATTTTTTACTGGTAAATCTCAGCTTCTGATCTGTGAATCATTGAGCAAGGAGTAGTTCAATATGAAAACCAGACAGGTCTCGAAGACCTGTCTGGTTTGCCCACGAGAAAATCCTTGCCATCACTAGTGGAAGAGCTTTATTAAACAGCTTACTTGGAGTAACCTGTTTAATGTCTATTTTCTGTAAATGACCACTGGCGCAAGTATCCGCTTGTGTCCATTCCTTATAAAAGAGGTAATACATAGCTGATCTCTGAAACGGACAACAAGGAGCAAGAAGCTAAACTGCTACAAACAAGAGGATTGCCACGTCACCTTGCTTCGCAAAGGTTCCTCGCAATGACGTGCATTGTTGAAGGTTTGTACGGTGAGCTGAATAATGGATTAATCGTACGACTCTTCGGAAGACAATATAGCTTAGATAAATAGCCGTTTTTAATAGCTCGATTTGCAGTGGGCTGGATTAAATATTAAAGCTCAAAGAACCCACGTCTCTAGCGCTTGAGCACTAAAAGTTAAGAAGGATGTGAGCGAAAAAATAACGGATAAGTGGGTAGGAGAAATAAAAAAAAGGCACGTAGTGCCTTCCGAATTGATCTGATCGTTTTCGCGCGCTATTTTGAATGATAATAGTGCATCTTACTCCCTGACCAACTCACTTCAGACTCACTTTAGTGTCACTTCTACTAATTCTAGCTTCTGGTCATTTCGGCTTCCCATCACGAATATGATTCGGTCGTTGGCGATGATTGGTTCATCGCTTCTGTTGATCCTGAGGTGTGAGCCTATTTCTATTGGCTCAGTTTTTGGCTTGCCATCTTTGTCTACCTGCATCATATAAGTGCTTACATACACGTTTTCCGTCCATTTCTCCCAGAAGAGGAGCACGTCTTTCTTACCTTTTACCGCTTTTAATCTCGACGCATTTTCGAGCGCTTTATTCTTGTAATCTACCAACCAGTTCACACCACTATTCGATTGCTCAGACCAGGTGCCTCCATAAGAATAAAAGCCGGAGGATTCCTCAACGCCTCGGCTCAATACATCATCAGATTTGTTGTCAAAGTCTTTCTTTATTTTGACCATTCCGATATCTCTAGCATCATTTAAGTTGCTTATAGCTCTAGCATTGTTGATGGCCTTGCCGTTTACATCGGGCTCTCCGATAAAATACACATCATAACTATCCGTCCATTCCACCATGCTCCCTAGTTCAGTATAAGTAGAATTGTCATTGGACCATTGATAAAAAACTTGCGCTCCATTACTGATTTCTTTGTACACCGGATAGACTTTCCTTGACGGGCTAACGACTTCTTGGCCATGCGCTGTTTTGAATGCGTAGACCAACTTTGATTGCAAGTCTTCCTCGATTTTGTGCACGTTGATCCCTCTGGGATAATTATCTCCCAAATCCATTCCATAAAATCCACCACCCTCAGCGGGATATAAAAAGTTGTCAAAGGAATGACCAGAAGTCTGACCATGATTCTTGATTACTTTTAAGGTCTTGGCATTAAACGTAACCGCAATAGCTCCCTGATGGTGATCTCCGTCTGGCGAAGTATTCATCTCTCGGCTAATGATGGCACCCAGTACGCCCTCATTGTACACCAACGAAACAGATTCGGTAATATCATAATCAAAGATATTGAGTCCTTTAGGGCTCAGGTTGAGCTTTTCTTTTTGTTCCAGTTTTCCTTTCGCATTCGCGGCGATTAACCACCCATCTTTCGCATTTTCGGTGGAAATGATCATATAGTACCAAATATCCTTGAAGGCTGTAGCTCCAGCTAAAAGACCTGTTTCCATTGGCATTGTCAATGTGGTACTATTTTTACTTCCGGGAATGATGCTCGTTAGTGAGATGGCTCCATTGGATTGGTCTTGCCAAAGGACTTCTACTTCCGGATCAGTGAATCTTGAGAAAAAACGTCTTGCATCTCCATATTTGTTTTGATGAGAATCAGGACCCGCCGTGAAGCCAGTAGGCGTATCAAAGAGCTCTCCAGGTACAGTATATCTGGTCTTATAGACCTTCGCAAGATCATTGTCGTATATCATGGCGCCTTCCACTTCCTCAGACAAAGCATGAAAGATGCTTACGCGCTCGTTTTTCTTGGCAGCAAAAAAGATTATTGTTTTTTGAAGTTCACTCACTGCAATAGGCAATTTCACAAACTGATTAGGTGTGATGGCTTCCTTGAGTACTTCAGCAGCTTTGGTAGTAACGCCTGCGATCATTTGGTAAATGACATAATCTTCCTGCGTGGGAAACCTCATGTGAATGAGGTGTTTGGACCCGAGAAACTCTGTCGCCAGATGCTGAGGCTTACTTATCTGATATCCAGTGTAAAGTGCCATACCATCTACATCTACGATTTTACCTTTCGTTACCGGAAAATCTTTGTTGTTATAACTCCCATCCGTATAGCAGCCATTTTGATACAACTCAGAAGCAACCGCAAAATTTCCGATGATGTCAACATCAAGAATTCCTTTATCGCATCCATATTCACTAGCGCGATCAGTGCTCAAGCCAGGCAAGATTTTTTCTGATTCCGGTTGAAAGGAATAGGACTTTACCTCCTTATGGTTGCTTTGCGAATAAGTCAAGTGAACTTGAAAAATGGTGAAGAGACAAAATGTCAGTTGGAGAGAATAGAAAGACTTGGTTGACATAGGCTTGATTTTGTGAAATAAGTAAATGTACCATTTTTATAAAATGAATGTTTAACCGAATGCTTAGAATATGTCTTTAGCCGCATACTGCGGGGTGCTCAACTAGTAGACTATTCATTGAGAAAAGGTAACGTATCAATTAAAAGGTAATTAATTCAAAATCACTAAAAAAATCTACCCAAAATTTGAGGAACCAAATAGCTAACAAATTTGATTTTAGGCCTCAGTCAATCAAGGACTTGATCCACATGAAATGTAGCCTTTTGGATACAGGTTAAGAAATAAACAAACCGATCAAATCAATTTTGATAAAACTGTGAGCACCATAAATAGACCGCAATTAAATAGATCTTATTTTCCGGCAAATAATCGCATTCTCTTGGAACTTCAAAACCCATACTATTGACTAAAGACTATCTTTGCGCTTTGATACGAAAGCGATGCAAAAAGACAATAATCCATTGAATTTGAGACAAGTGAATACCACACGCTACGTGACGCCTCTTCGCGAAGGTGGCTCTATGCCAGCCATTGTAGAGGCGGACGATGGTTTCTTGTACGTACTAAAATTTCGGAGTGCTGGTCAAGGTACGAAAGCATTGATCGCGGAGCTGATCGGAGGGGAGATTGCCAGAGTACTTGGGTTCAAGGTTCCTGAGTTGGTATTTGTACACCTTAGCGAAGGTTTCGGTAGGATGGAAGGCGATGAAGAAATACAGGATTTGCTCAAAGGAAGTGTAGGACTAAATCTAGGGTTGCATTATTTGTCTGGTTCCATCACGTTTGACCCTTTGGCTACAGAGGTTGACCCTTTGCTTGCATCGCAAATCGTATGGTTGGATGCGCTGATCATGAATATGGACCGTACCGTGCGCAATACCAATTTGCTTTGGTGGAATCATGAGCTGTGGCTCATCGATCACGGAGCGGCCTTTTATTGGCAACACAGCCTGAATAATACCGCAGGCACCCAAGCTTTTCCTTTGATCAAAAACCATGTACTCCTAAGTAAGGCCACTGTCCTACAGGAGGTAAACACTGCGTTCATTCAACTAATGACACCAGGAGTCATAGCGACTATTGTAGCAACTATTCCAACAGACTGGTTGGATGATCGTGCTTTTGAAGACCCGGAAGATCAGCGCAAAGTGTATCAGCAATTTTTAGAAACTCGCGTGAATCAATCTCAATTATTTGTAAAAGAAGCACAAGATGCAAGGATATCACTTATTTGAGTATGCGACGATTCGGCTCATGCCAAAGGTGGAGCGGGGAGAGTTTATCAACATAGGCGCTATACTGTATTGCTCAGGAGAGCGCTTCCTTCAATGTGTTTTTCATTGGGATGAACCACGAATGCTGGCTGTTTTTCCAGACGTAGACATAGCACTCGTCAAGGAGTACAGTCGTTCGTTTGAGTTGATTTGTAAAGGATACAAACCAAGAACGCGCGAGCCAGTCCAAAGCAACCCAGCTAGAAACAATCCAGCCCAGAAAAACTCAAGTAGCGGTATTGCTGAACTGGCCATTGCTGAGCGATTTGGCTGGTTAACAGCCACACGCAGCACCATCATCCAAGCTTCGCCCGTCCACACTGGCTACACACAGGATGCATTCGTCACCCTACATAAAATACATGTTGACTTGGTGAAGATGGGATGAAAAGAGAGGCCAGAAATTTCGTTTGACTATTAATTCTTGTAGTCCAAAAAGAAGGATTGAGAGATGCAAAAAAGTTCCCCCTACAAATAACATTGCGTAATGAGTAGTGTTGATCGGAAGAGTGTTGAAAAACTCCCAACCAAAATTCGGATCTTTCTCTTTGATCAATAAATGAATTTTCGTCAAGTTTCAAATTATCCCTATTGATTGGCCTGTTGTTATTGAAAATGCTAACTGGAAACTTCAGCGAACTTGATCAACTCTGAAAGTTCGATGTATTCCAAAGTCTTCTCATGAGTAGCTTCAGGAACAATCTTGGGTGCAACTCCTGCACTGTGTGCCTGTGTCCATCTCGAGGCGCAAAGACACCAATGATCACCCGGTTTCAATCCTGGGAACTGATACTCTGGCCGGGGCGTAGATAGGTCATTACCCACAGATTTCGTGTAAAGAAGGAATTCCTCTGTCATGATGGCGCAAACAGTGTGGGTGCCTTGATCCATTTCATCTGTCTTACAGCAACCATCCCTAAAGAAGCCAGTCATGGGGGAAGTGCTGCAACTGATTAAAGGTTCTCCGAATATGTTATTTGCCATGGCTGAAAGAGTATTTTGACTTTGTTGCTTGTGTTTTTTAGAATGCTAAGTAAGGCCACTTGAGCATAACTTTTAAGTATTGTCAATAGAACTTGCCTGACAGAGATAAGTTTTAAAAACTGTTGACAGCAATATGTTGGGTTTGAATGCCATTCGTGCTCAGGTTAAAAGAAGGTCGACATTGGATCACCCTATCATTTGATAATTATTGTAACGACTTCACCCATACAGAATTTACCTAGCACAAGGGATTTTAATAGCTTATTATTCATTTCTTTAATGCTTATAACTAACAGATAACCATCGAGTTATGAAATCTCTTTGCAATGACTTTCTAATTGAGTGGATGTAATGTGAGTTAAATAATTATTGCTAGCCTTTTGAAAATAGTAAAATTTTCTGGTGAATATTCTCTTATTTTTTTATCCTCTGTCAGTGATTATTTAATTGGTAGCGCTTCAATGTAATGATTGTCCTACTCAGTGGCACGTGTTGCGAACACGTTGTAAACGCACGCCAGCTGAGTTGTAATGAACGAGTAGCTTGTTTAGTCTATCAATTCCTTAGCCTCCTTTTCGCGGAACGACATAACTAGGTTCAATGCATCGGGTACTACATCACTACATAGTATCAGTAATGATCCCTTTTGTGCTGTTGTAATCGCATGTGTGATGGCCTCTTTCTCTGACGGTATAATGGTTACTTTTTTATCAGGATTCACGCTCATAATACCCTCATAAATCATTTTTATAAGTTCCTTCTCCGTTTTTCCCCTAAGATTTTTGTCCTGTCTAATGATTATTTCGTCGAACATTTCCGCTGCAATCTTTCCAATCTCCCGATTATCTTCTGGTCGGCGATCACCAATACCGGCCACCATTCCTACTTTCGGATAGCCGTCCATTTTGTCTGTCATTTGTTTGAGTGCCAAGAGCCCTGCTGAGTTATGGGCATAATCTAGTAAAACGTTGAAGTTGTTAAACCTAAACATATTGAGTCGTCCAGGAGTCTGCGCAGGAGAAGGGATGAAAGACTCAATAGCGACCTTCAAATCTTCTATGGAAAAGCCTCGAATATAGCCAGCGAGTACAGCGGGAAGTACGTTTTGGATCATAAAAACCGCCTTACCCTCAAACGTTATAGGAACATGGACCGCCTTGGTAATTCTTATTTTCCATTCGCCTTTATAAATGGTAATGAATCCATTCTCGTATATCGCTGATAGTCCTCCAGATTTAGCATGCTTCACGATTCGAGGATTCATTTCATCAATTGAAAATAGCGCCACATTGCATTTCACATTTTTGCGCATTTCATAAACTAGATCGTCATCTGCGTTGAGAATGGCATATCCGTCTGGAAAAACGGTTTCAGGAATGACTCCTTTTACTCTCGCTAATTGCTCTATGGTATGAATACCTTTAAGGCCCAGATGATCGGCAGATACATTAGTCACAATTCCAATATCACAATTTTTGAATCCCAATCCGGCACGGAGCAATCCGCCTCGTGCACATTCTAATACTGCAAAATCAACCGTGGGATCTCGAAGAACGAACTCGGTACTTGCTGGTCCAGTGCAATCACCGGTCATCATCAAACGATTTTGAATATACACCCCATCAGTAGTTGTGTAGCCTACTTTTAATCCCCGCATTCTAGCGATGTGAGCAATGAGCCTAGTTGTAGTCGTTTTTCCATTGGTACCTGCAACGGCAACAATTGGAATGCGCGAAGATGCGCCAGGGGGATAAAGCATGTCGATCACATGCCCAGCCACATTGCGTGGTAGTCCATCGGCAGGGGCGAGGTGCATTCTAAAGCCAGGCCCAGCATTAACCTCCAACACTGCACCTCCTGTTTCGGGAAGTGGCTGACCGATATCAGTGGTCATTATGTCAATTCCGCAAATATCTAAGTCAATGATCCGTGCGATACGCTCAGCCATGAAAATGTTATATGGATGTACAAGGTCAGTCACGTCTTCAGCTGTTCCTCCTGTACTGAGGTTTGCTGTATCTTTTAATTGCATAACCTCCCCTTTTTCCAAAACAGTATCCAGGCTTTTTCCTGCTTCTTTGAGGATGCTCAATGTCAGTTCATTCACAATAATCATGGTCAGCACTTCTTCATGACCATAGCCCCGACGAGGATCTTTGTTGACCTCTTCAATGAGCGCTTGAATGGATGATTTTCCATCGCCAATCACATGAGCTGGAGTACGTTTGGCTACCGCCACTAGCTTGTAATTGATCACCAAAAAACGATAATCATCGCCAGTGATAAACTTTTCTATAATGATGGAATTGGAGACCTTTTTTGCCTGATGAAAGGCCACTACTGCTTCTTCAATATTCTGCACGTTAGTGGTGATGCCTCGACCATGATTTCCACTGATAGGCTTGACGACTAATGGGTAACCAATGTTCGCAGCAACTTCCTTCAATTGACTTTCTGTTTTCACAATGTCACCCTTCGGCACAGGCACTGCTGCTTGTTCAAGTAAATGCTTTGTATCCTCCTTGTCGCCAGCTATGTCTACACCAATATTACTTGTTTGGCTAGACACGGTGGCTTGAATTTTCTTTTGATTTACCCCATATCCTAGCTGGCAAAGCGAGTTGTTGTCATTGAGGCGGATCCATGGAATTCCCCTTTGCTCGGCTTCTTGAATAATGGATCCGGTACTTGGGCCAAGTCGTACCGATTCTCGAAGTTCACGCATTTCTTGAATGTCGGCACCCAGATCATAGGAGACACCTTCGATTAATGCTTCGGCAATTTTTACAGCACTTTTTGCTGCAAATCTGCCCACTTCTTCTTCCATGTAATTAAAGACCACATGGTAGACACCTTCTTCTCCATATCCTCGCGTTCGCCCAAACCCCACATCCATTCCGGCCAGTGTTTGTGTTTCGAGCGCGATGTGCTCAATAACATGCCCCATCCATGTGCCCTCTTCTACGCGTTCATAAAAACCGCCCGCAGTACCTACGGAGCATCTATGGTCATAGAGAGAGGGGAGCATAGATTTTAATCTTTCGAGAAACCCTTCAATGGAATTGGTAGGACGCTGCTCCATTTCCTTGAGGTCAAGTACCATCACAATTAGCTTATGTCTGTTTATTGACCAATAGTTTGGCCCTTTCATAGCGCGTATCTCCCTTATTTCCATGCCTGTCAATTAATTATGATTGAATTCAACACTCAATATAGATTTTCATTGAATAATAATGCTGACTTTTGTTCTCTATAATTTAATTGATAGAAGAATAATGGTTAACATAAAGGGAACGTTGATTCCGATTGGTGGGAATGAGGATAAAGGAAAAAAGGAAACAACAGGCCTTGACTTTATTTCTGAAGGAATTTTATCGGAAGTCGTTAAAATGAGTGGTGGCCCAGACGCCAAAATTATAGTCATTCCGACGGCATCCAGTATCCCTCAAAAAGTGGGTAAAAATTATCTCGACGCGTTTCAGGAATTGGGCTGTTCCAATGTGACCGTTTTGAATATCAAGGACAGAGCTCAAAGCGATGATCCGGAAATGCTAAAAGAATTGGCAGAGAGCAATTGTATCATGTTTTCAGGTGGCGACCAATCTAAAATTTCAACAAAAATTGGCGGGACAAAATTTCATGATCTTCTGATCAAAAAGTATCAAACCGAGAAGTTTGTAATTGCAGGGACAAGCGCAGGCGCAATGGCCATGTCTCACGAGATGATCGCTGGAGGAAGTAGCAAGGAAGCTTTGTTGAAGGGGGCCGTTTTGATGAACAAAGGTTTGGGTTTAATTCCTGGGATGGTCATCGATACCCACTTTGTAAGAAGAGGACGATTTGGAAGACTTGCAGAAGCTGTGGCGACTTATCCAAACCTTATTGGGGTAGGACTGGCCGAAGATACTGGCTTGGTGATCAGCCATAATGATGAGTTCAGAATTATCGGCTCTGGAATGGTTATCGTGATGGACGCCAGCCAACTAACGCACAATGCACATGAAGTGCTAGCGCGCGGTACACCCATGTCTATGTCCAATCTTATCACCCATATTCTTGCCATCGGAGATAAATTCACTTTAAATGATCGAAAAATCACCGTTCTTCCAATTACCGAAGCATTGAGTCAAAGCTATTTGTAAATAGCTACTTGGTTGAGTCCATTGGAATTCCTTTGTCCTCTATACATGCCTGCAGTGTTAAATTCCAACACACAATTGCCCTGATTATCAACGGCGATGAGTCCGCCATCGCCCCCGATTTTTGGTAACCGGTGCTGTATGACTTCCTTACATGCATCGACTAAAGAGAGTCCTTTGTATTCCATGAGGCAGGAAACATCATAGGCTACTACGGCTCTGATGAAAAACTCACCACTACCTGTGCATGAAACAGCGCAAGTGGCATTATTAGCATAATTCCCAGCACCAATAATGGAGCTATCCCCAACACGTCCAAACTGCTTGTTCGTCATTCCTCCCGTACTTGTCGCAGCGGCTAAGTTTCCGTTTAAATCCATCGCAACCGCACCTACTGTACCAAATTTTTCTTCTTTCTTCTTGGAATGATCCAGTTGAAATCCGTCAGTGTCTTTGAGTTCTAGCCATTGCTCGTGTCTCAAATCGTCATAGAAATAGTCAGGTTCACGAAACTCACAACCCATTTTCTTAGCGAATTGTATCGCTCCATTTCCAGACAAAAATACATGTCCAGACTTTTCCATGACCATGCGAGATAGTTGGACAGGATTCATCACCCCTATAACAGAGGAAACAGCTCCAGCATTGAGAAATTTTCCCTCCATAATAGAAGCATCCATTTCATGCGTTCCTTCAGAGGTGAAAACTGAACCTTTTCCGGCATTGAATAAAGGACAATCTTCCAGCAGACTTACCGCGCTTTCTACAGCATCTACTGCCGTTAATCCTTTTTCAAGCATACTATAGCCCACATCCAATGCTTCCTGAAGTGCAGCTTTATAGGCCTGCTCTTTTTCGGGTGTCATTTGGGTTTTTAGAATGGTGCCAGCACCACCATGTATTGCGAGAGAGATGTTTTTCATTGATCAATGTTGAGAAACAAAATTACGCTATTAAATAATGCTTGATTAAGGTTTCTTCCAATGACAAGCTCACTAAAGGCTCGTATGGTGAGCGATACAAAAACGAGTAATAGCTTTTCTCTTGGCCCATAGAATTATGTAACTCTCTATCAGAATTATATAATTCTTTCCTCACGTCTTTCCGTATATTTGTTAAGTTGAAAAGAAGTATTTCCATATCGCTCTCCTTAATCTTATTGCTCGGCAATATTGGGTTCACGTTCGGCACACATCTGTGTGGTGGGCATGCGGTAGTAAGTGAAGTGATGATTGGTAAAAAACATCTTGATTGTGGGATGGCCATGATGGAGATGCCTGAAGCAGCTAATGACGATCTGCATTTATCAACTCCTCCCTGTTGCGAAAACCAGTATGTTTCCATTCAAGTTGATGAGATTTTCAAAAAAGAGATTGCTCAGGAACTAGCTCCAGTTCTTGTTATGGCTGCTATTGCAAGTATTCTTTACTTAGTTGAGTTTGATTGTCGTGGAGATCAGCCAATTGGGGCTAATACCTCGCCCCCTTTCCTGAAACAGGACTTTCAGGTTTTGCATCAAGTATTTCTTGTATGATTTAATGATTTGATCATGTCCCGGACGCTGTACAGTGTGCCGGCATTCATGTTTATTCAAATCATTCAAATCATAATATGCTCAATAGAACCATAAAATATTTTCTGGAAAATAAGCTGGTCACCACGTTGATTTTGACAGGCTTTGTCCTCTGGGGTATCGTGACCGCTCCTTTTGGGCGGGAGGCGACCTTCTGGGAGGTTGCCGGACTTCCATCAGATCCTGTTCCAGTAGATGCAATTCCTGATATCGGAGAAAATCAGCAGATTGTTTTTACTCAATGGCAAGGTCGGTCTCCACAAGACGTGGAAGATCAGATTTCTTACCCGATGACCACTTACTTACTGGGTATTCCAGGAGTAAAATCCATTCGAAGCTCGTCGATGTTTGGTTTTTCCAGCATCTACATCATCTTCAATGAAGACACGGAGTTTTACTGGTCTCGTTCCAGGATTTTAGAGAAACTCAATTCTATTCCTTCTGGACTCCTGCCTGATCAAGTCCAGCCAACATTGGGTCCAGATGCTACGGCACTTGGTCAGGTGTATTGGTATACCATTGAAGGCAGAGATAAAAAAGGGAACCCAACAGGTGGCTGGGACCTGCATGAGATTCGGAGTGTTCAGGATTTCTATGTGAAGTATGGTTTGAATGGAACCGAAGGAGTATCGGAAGTTGCATCGATAGGCGGATTTGTGCAAGAGTATCAGGTTGATGTCAATCCGGATGCTCTCAAGGCGTTTAATATCCCGCTTCACGTAGTTATGCAGGCAGTGCAAAAATCGAATAAAGACGTAGGAGCGAAAACCATCGAGATCAATCAAGCGGAGTACTTGGTTCGTGGATTGGGGTATATTCAGAAAATTGAAGATATTGAAAAGGCAGTAGTTGCCGTGCAGAACAATGTTCCTATTCAAATTAAAGATGTAGCGGTTGTCACGCTTGGCCCTGCCACAAGAAGGGGGATTTTAGACAAAGAAGGAGCTGAAGTTGTAGGTGGTGTTGTGGTTGCTAGGTATGGTGCCAATCCCCTTCAGGTAATCAATAATGTCAAGAGAAAAATAGAGGAAATTTCTCCGGGATTACCGAAGAAGACATTAACGAATGGAACCGAGAGTCAATTGACTATTGTGCCCTTTTATGATAGGTCTATTTTAATTAATGAGACCCTTGGTACATTGGAGGAGGCACTTTCCTTAGAAATTCTCATTACCCTTCTGGTGGTCATAGTCATGGTATTTAACCTGAGAGCCTCCTTGCTTATCGCAAGTCTATTGCCAATTGCTGTTTTGATGGTGTTCATCTCCATGCGTTACTTTGGTGTGGATGCCAATATTGTAGCACTTTCAGGAATTGCCATCGCCATCGGTACGATGGTTGATTTGGGTATTATACTATCTGAGAATGTGATCAAACACATAGATGAAGCACCTCCCAAACAAAAGTTAATTGATACCATTTACAATGGAGCATCGGAGGTAAGTTCGGCCATACTAACCGCTGTTTCCACCACTATTGTCAGTTTCATTCCCGTCTTTACTATGGAGGCAGCTGAAGGTAAACTTTTCAGGCCACTAGCCTTTACGAAGACTTTTGCTTTACTGTCAGCACTGCTGGTTGCGCTGTTAATTCTTCCAGCGCTGGCTCATTGGTTTTTCGGGTTCCGAATCAAGAATCAGCGAATGGGCATGGTTATCAATTCAGGATTGATCCTTCTTGGGTTGATTGTCGCCATTTTTCAAGACACACTTGCAGGGATATTACTGCTCACTTTTGGTACCAGTTGGTTTGTGGAAACCTACAGTCCTAAGAAAAATTGGTTGACGAAAAACGCGACCCTAATTGTATCGGTATTGGCGGTTACATGGCTTCTCGCTAAGTTTTGGTTGCCTCTAGGTGCACAACAGAGTTTGCTTGTTAACTTCATTTTTGTAGGAATAATTGTCGGGCTGATTCTAGGCGGATTCAGTGCCTTAGAAAAATTCTATCGACCCATTCTTAAATGGTGCTTGGAAAATAAGAAGACATTCCTAAGCATCCCAGTTGTGCTTATCCTTTTAGGAGCTAATGCATGGATAGGATTCAATTCGATTTTTGGGTTTATCCCAAAAGTCTTTGATACTATCGAATGGAATGTGAGATCCACCAAAGGTTGGTCAACGATGGCGCATGCATTTCCTGGAATTGGGAAAGAATTTATGCCTTCGCTTGATGAAGGAAGTTTTTTACTTATGCCCACGTCTATGCCGCACTCTGGGGTTGCTTACAATAAGAAAGTGGTTGCCCAACTAGACATACTCCTTGCTACGATTCCTGAAGTAGATCAAGCAGTAGGTAAGCTCGGCAGGGTTGAATCCGCTCTTGACCCAGCGCCTACTTCGATGTTTGAAAATATAATTAACTACAAAACCGAATATGCTGTAAACGAAAGCGGTCATCGTATAAGGTTCAAAATAGACAATGAAAACAGGTTCGTACTTACAAACGGAGAGGCGATTAACAATGAAGATGCGGTTCTTGGGGGATTATCTATCTCACAGTTAGTTCCTGATGATAATGGTAAGTACTTCAGGAACTGGAGACCTGAGATAAAGTCTCCAGATGACATCTGGGACGAAATCGTTAGCGTCACTAAGATACCCGGCGTAACATCCGCTCCTAAACTTCAGCCAATTGAAACCCGATTGGTCATGCTTCAGACAGGTATGCGAGCACCGATGGGCATAAAAGTTTATGGTCCAGACCTGACTACTATCCAAGATTTTGGATACCAATTGGAGCATGTATTGAAAGCCGTTCCGTCGGTGAAAAGTGAAGCTGTTTTTGCAGATAGAATCGTTGGGAAACCATATATCCATCTCAATATCAACAGAGATGAGATTGCTCGATATGGTTTGAGTGTTGAAGACGTACAGCAAACCATCGAAACGGCTATTGGTGGTATGAAGGTTACTTCAACTGTGGAGGGACGAGAACGATATCCGGTGAGAGTACGCTATCCAAGGGAACTTCGTGATGATCCTGAATCTTTAAAGAAGGTGCTCATTGCCACCCCAACTGGAGCACAAATACCATTGGGTCAATTGATAGATCTGGAATACAAGAAAGGTCCCCAAGCAATAAAAAGCGAAGAGACATTTTTGGTGGGTTATGTCTTGTTTGACAAGAGGGATGGATATGCGGAAGTCGATGTAGTGAATGATGCACAATCAGCAATCAAAGATCTAATTGAATCGGGCGAGTTGGTTGTTCCAGCTGGAGTGAGTTATAAGTTTTCCGGTAGCTATGAAAATCAGGTCAGGGCGGAAAAACGTTTGTCGATTATAGTGCCGTTGGTTCTGGCCGTTGTGTTCTTGATCCTGTATTTTCAATTTAAATCGATCAGCACTTCGTTGATGGTATTTTCGGGAATAGCCATGGCTTTTAGTGGTGGCTTCATCATGATCTGGCTTTACGGTCAGGGTTGGTTCGCAGATTTCTCCGTTTTCGGAACTAATCTTAGAGAGCTATTTCAGATGCAGACCATCAATCTGAGTGTAGCAGTTTGGGTCGGATTCATTGCTTTGTTCGGCATAGCCACTGATGATGGAGTATTGATCGCTACCTATCTGGATCAAAGTTTTGTGAGAAATAAGCCGGGCACGTTGCATGAGGTGCGAGATGCTGTTGTAGAGGCAGGAGCACGGAGAATCAAGCCAGCGTTGATGACCGTTTCTACTACAATGATTGCGTTACTCCCGGTCCTAACATCTACTGGACGAGGAGCTGATATAATGATTCCGATGGCTATTCCATCATTTGGTGGAATGGCCTTTGCGCTAGTAAGTATTTTTATTGTCCCGGTACTCTATTCATTTCGTGAAGAGCGAAAACTTGTTAGAGCTTTAGATAAATAGAAGTTTGTTGGTTGGGATTTGAGGATAGAAGACAGGCCAGAGAAGTTGAAAATTAGGCGATGGAGGATAGAGGTTAGGCTCGAAAAGTTAGAGGATAGAAGCTGGAATTTGGTGCTAAATAATAGAAGTTAGATTTGAGAGATTCGAAAATAGAAGTTCGAAACTAGATATTTAAAAAATGATACAGTCAGATAAGGATTTAGAAGGCTATAAACGGTCATTTAAACTCGCTATGGGTATTTTTTGGCTGACGATAAAATTTCCAAAAGAGGAGGTTTATTCTTTGACAAGTCAGATTACCAGATCGTCTAGATCAGTGGGTTCAAATATTGTTGAGGGACGGGCAAAAAGAAGTTATGAAGCTGTTTTTACGCAGCACTTGGTTACTTCGTTAGGTTCAAATTCTGAAACAGAAAATTGGTTAAAGTTTGCACTTGAATGTGGATATATCGATCAGGATACTTTCGACAAAATGGTTGATGAGATCAATCAACTTGGAAAAATGCTGACTAGTCTTCATCAAAATTGGAAAAGTAATGGAAAATAAAATCTTGCACATTGAAAATTGGAAATTATGCGTTAGGGTTCATGTTATCTTTCTAACCGCTATCCTCTATCTTCTTATTTCTTCATCACTGGGAGCACAATCACTGGAGGACTACCAACAACAGGCCCTTGAAAAAAATCCTTCTTTGAAGGCTAAATACAAAGAGTTTGAAGCAGCTATCCAACGGGTCACACAAGTCAAAGGACTTCCTGATGCCACGCTTTCAATCAGTGCTTTTGGAAGAATGACTGAAACGAGAGTAGGACCTCAAATGGCGCGATTCAGTCTTTCTCAAATGTTTCCTTGGTTTGGAACACTTCGAGCTCAAGCAGATGCAACTGCGCTTATGGCTGAAGCCAGTTATCAGCGATACATTGATGAGCAGAATAGGTTGAGATTTCAGGTGGCCAAAGCGTACTATCCAATTGTTGAAGTTGAGCAACTTTTGAGGATTCAAGAGGAAACTCTTTTGCAACTGAGATCATGGAAATCACTTGCTACCATTAAATACGAAAACGGGAAAACAAGTCTAGCGGATGTGTTAAGAGTTGACTTGATGATTCAGGATCAGGAAACAGATATTCTCCTTCTGGAACAGTTGAAATATCCTTTAAGTGTGAATTTCAATAATCTATTGAATCGATCGGATACGCTGCTAGTTGAAGTGGGTGATGATCTAGAAGCCAATACAGGAATATTGCTTATCGAACAGGATTGGAGTGAACACCCACGCATACAAGAATTGCAATTGAAAATCCAATCAAAGCAAAAGCAGGTGACAGTTATTGAAAAGCAGAGCCTTCCTAAACTCGGCATTGGTCTTGACTACATCATTGTTGCAGAGCGTTCGGATATGAATGGTCCTAGAAATGGTCAGGATGCGATTATGCCGATGGTAACAATGAGTCTCCCATTTTTTCGAAAAAAATACAAGGCTGCTCTTTCCGAAACGCAACTGCAATCTGAGGGATTTGAGCTGATGGCGCAAGCAACTCGCAACGAGTTATCAACTGGTTTTGAGAACTTGAAATATGATGTTCAGAAAGAGATTCAACTAGCACAACTCTATTCTAATCAGGTCGCAGAAACTGCTCAGATTCAGAATCTACTTGTTACCGAGTTCAGCAATTCGGGGAATGAGCTTATAGAGCTCCTGCGGATTCAGATGCGACTCTTGAATTATGAACAACAACTAGTGGAATCAAAAACAAGACTTTTATCTGCACTTGCCAATTTGGAGTACATCACGGCAAAGAGCAATTAAATCATACGACAATGAAAAATTTACTTCAAAATAAATATGTAGTGATTGGCCTGACTTTGGTCATTGGTGGATTGATAGGTTGGGTGATTAAGCCGGATTCAAATGAGACACACCCCGAAGGTGAACATGATCTCACGATGAACGAACAAGGTGTATGGACGTGCTCCATGCATCCACAAATTCGACAAAATGAACCGGGTTCATGCCCTTTATGTGGAATGGATTTGATTCCCATAGCATCAGATGCCGATATGTCGGATCCCTTGTCTGTGAGCATGTCGCCCACAGCCATGCAGTTAGCCAATGTAATGACCCAAATAGTCAGTGCAAGCAAAGCATCAAAGACTATTCGATTGAATGGAAAAGTGATGGAAAACGAGCAGGGAATTTATACGCAATCCTCTCATGTTCCGGGAAGAGTGGAGAGCCTGAATGTAGATTTCACAGGTGAATATGTTCAAAAAGGACAAATCATTGCAACCATTTATTCTCCCGACTTGGTAATGGCGCAGCAAGAGCTATTTGAAGCGCAGAAAATCGAAGGTTCACAACCTGCGTTATTTGATGCGGCTCGAAAAAAACTACTTAATTGGAAGTTGACGAATACTCAAATCGATCAGATTCTTGAAAATGGAAAGCCAATAGAAACACTGCCCATTCGCGCCGAGAAATCGGGATATGTAAAGGAAAAGAAGGTAAATCTTGGCGACTATATAAAACAAGGTATGCCCATTTATGTCTTGGTGGATTTGTCAACAGTTTGGGTGATGTTCGATGCGTATGAATCGGATATGCAATGGATCCAAAAGGGAGCGACCATTGACTTTACTTTTTCATCCTTACCTGGTGAAAGCTTCTCTAGCATAGTCTCCTATATCGACCCAGTGATCAATCCTAAAACCAGGGTCTCGATGATCCGAGTAGAAATAGAAAACCCAGAGAATCATCTAAAGCCAGAAATGTTTACTTCTGGTTTGTTACAAGCTAGTTCTTCCGGTAATGAAGAGATTATCATTCCTAAATCTGCTGTCATGTGGACAGGAAGTCGGTCAGTGGTTTATGTGAAACAAGTCTCAGATCAAGGTATGCATTTTAGCATGAGAGAGGTGACTCTGGGTGCAGCTTTAGGAAATTCGTATATAATCAAAAACGGTCTTGAAGCGGGTGAAGAAATAACAGTAAATGGAACGTTTAGCATAGATGCCGCAGCACAGTTAGCAGGTAAGCCTAGCATGATGAATAGGGAAGGAGGAGTGCCAATGACAGGGCACAATCATGGAATTGGTCAAACGAATGTAGGATCAGAAAAAGTAATGATGAATTATCTAGATGTGAATATCTCTGATGGTACGTATGACGTGAGTGATGAATTCAAAAACCAAATTAAGGCGGTTTATGAAAGTTATCTTCCAGTAAAGGATGCAATGGTTTCATCAGATGTAAAGCTCGCCAACGAAACTGCGAAATCACTTCAAAAAGCAATCAGTAATGTAAACATGACATTGGTTAAAGGGGATGCTCATGTGAGCTGGATGAAAGACCTAGCTGTTCTTAAGGGTACCACGGAAATGATTGTCAAGGAAGTAGCTATTGAAGAGTCAAGAATGATGCTGTCTCCACTAAGCGATCAACTTTATCACACCCTCAAAAAATTTCAAGTTGAAACCAACGGATTTCGTCAGTTCTGTCCTATGGTTTTTGACAATACAGGAGGCTTTTGGCTCAGCAACTCAGAAAAAATACGCAATCCGTATTTCGGTGATGCGATGCTGACTTGCGGGAATGTAGAAGAAGAACTTAATTAAATTGAAACCTAAATTTTAAAACCATAACACAATGAAAAAGACACTTATAATACTTGGATTCGCAACGCTCATCATGTCATGTACTTCTCCAAAACCGGAAGCGTCAAATGAAGATGTACAGGAGGTAGCCACTATTGAAAAAGAAACGACACAAACAAGTGCTGTGTCAGACTACATGACCTTAAAAGATGCATTTGTGAAATCTGACGCTTCAGCCGCAAAAGCCGCCGCTAGTGCTTTAAGTCAATCACTAGAAGCAGACCAAATGGATGCTGAAGTGATCGAAGCAGCCAATTTGATCGCCTCTTCGGATGATTTAAAAGGGCAAAGAGCAGCGTTTAAAACAATCACGGATGGCTTAATACTAGTTTTAAAAGCTAATGGAGCAACCGCCGGAGTATACGTTCAATATTGTCCTATGGCATTTGGCAATACGGGTGCCAATTGGTTGAGCATGTCAGAAGAGATTCTAAATCCATATTTTGGAGCTATGATGCTCAAGTGTGGAAGAGTAGAAGAGGAAATATAGACCGTGGAAACTCTCCAAATCAAAAATATGGTTTGTGATCGCTGCAAAAAAGTGATCCAAGAGGAGCTAAGGGCAATTGGCGTGGAAGTACATTCAATCAAACTTGGCGCTGTTGAGATCGACCGAAAATCTGTTGAAAGTGCAGCAATTACTCAAACCCTGAAAGTGAACGGATTTGAACTTCTTGAGAGTCGTGAGGATGTTTTGATAGAGCGTATCAAAATATTTCTCATCTCCATCACAGATAACCTTCCCATTCAGCGAACGAAGAAATTATCAGCAATTATTGCAGATGAACTGGGGAAAGATTACTCTTCGTTAAGTAAAATTTTCTCACAACGAGAACACATCACGATAGAGAAATATTTTCTAAAACTGAAATTGGAGAAGGTAAAAGAGCTTATTCAAGAGGACGCTTATTCCTTTTCGCAGATTGCTTCTATGCTTGATTACTCCAGTAATAATCATCTTTCAGGCCAGTTCAAGCAGGAGACCGGGTTGAATATGTCTCAGTACAAAGCGTTAATACAAACAGACAGGAAATCTCTTGACCAAATTATATAGATCAAATCCATAATTATGAAATTCGTTCAATCATGGTATGCCGAACATTGCTTTGTTAATCTTAAAAAGCAATGAAACACACGTACCAAGTATCCGGAATGACCTGCAATGGTTGTAGAAGTCACGTAGAGCAAACCCTGAAAGAAGTTCAGGGTGTTTCAGCTGTATCCGTTGATTTAGCAAAGGGAGAAGCTACTGTACACATTGAACCAGATGTTTCTCTTGAGATCCTCAAAGAAGCGCTAAAGAATGATGGCGGTCGATATGATATCCATCCTGTGGGTACTCACGAAACGCATCACCCCCCAATGCCTAAAATTGAGAAACAGGATAAAGGTGGATCTGTAAAATATTATTGTCCAATGCTCTGCGAGGGAGATAAGAAGTACGATAAATCCGGGGATTGTCCTAAATGTGGAATGGATCTCGAAAAAGAGGCGACTAGCTCTCCAACAGTAACCTACACTTGTCCAATGCATCCAGAAGTGGTTCAGGATGGCCCAGGTAGCTGTCCAAAGTGTGGAATGGACTTGGAACCCAAGGAAGTCACCAGCGATGATGGAGCTGAAGAACATAGAGCCTATAAAACCACGCTTTCTAAGTTTTGGATTGCTGTTGGGTTTACGCTTCCAGTCTTCTTTATCGCTATGAGCGATATGGTTGGGGTGTCCCTTACGGGCATAGCCAGTGCAAAAAATTGGGGATGGGTACAGCTTGTACTGAGCACACCCGTCATTTTTTATTCCTGTCGAAATTTCTTCGTTCGAGGCTATAAATCCATCATCAACCGTTCTCCAAACATGTGGACGCTGATTACGCTAGGGGCAGGATCTGCCTATCTATTTAGCATTGTCGCATTGATTTTTCCGGACATTTTTCCGGATCAATTCAAATCAGAGGGAGGAGATGTTCATCTCTATTTTGAGGCAGCAGTGGTTATTCTCACTTTGATTCTTTTGGGACAACTCTTGGAAGCAAAGGCCAGAAGTCAGACTAACTCTGCCATCAAAGAATTACTCAACTTGGTACCGCCGGAAGCCACCGTAATTAGGGAAGGTGAGGAAGTGATAATCTCTTTGGAACATGTAAAATTGAATGATATCATTAAGATTAAGCCAGGGGAGAAGATTCCCGTTGATGGAGCAATCACATCGGGTAAGAGCACCATTGATGAATCTATGATTTCCGGTGAACCCGCTCCTGTGGAGAAAGTAAAAGGAGACCATGTGATTGGTGGAACCATCAATGGCACCAGTACCTTCCAAATGAAAGCACTCAAAGTGGGGAGTGATACGCTGTTATCCCAAATCATTGCGTTGGTAAACAAAGCCAGTCGCACGAAAGCACCGATTCAAAATTTGGCTGATAAAGTAGCAGGCTATTTCGTGCCGATCGTGGTGACAATTGCCATTATTTCTTTTGCTATTTGGGCTATTTGGGGTCCTGATCCTAAGCTCGCTTATGCTTTTACAAGCGCCGTGACCATCCTAATTATTGCTTGTCCGTGTGCGCTAGGTTTGGCCACACCTATGGCCATTATGGTCGGAACAGGGAAGGGTGCGAAGCAGGGAATTCTGGTCAAGGATGCCCGAGCTATTGAAGAGCTGCACAAGGTAACCACCTTGGTCATAGATAAGACGGGCACCATTACGCTAGGCAAACCAACGCTGCAAGATGTGCGGTCAATTACTAAAAAACATACTGTGGACTTCATATTGAAAATGGCGGCTTCTTTGGAGTCCAGTAGTGAACATCCATTGGCTCATGCTATAGTGACGGGTGCAGAAGAAAAAGGCTTGAAGCCTGAGAAAGTGGAGGATTTTAATTCCATTACTGGAAAAGGAATCACTGGAAAAGTAGCAGGAATACAGGTGGCCATTGGTAACAAAAAACTACTAGAGAAATTTGATTTGGAACTAGTAGCTGAATTTCAGGAAGAGGTTGAAAAGCGACAGTTGGAAGGAGAAACAGTCATGTTTGTGGTGATTGACAAAGAAGTTGCCGGATTCATTAGCGTGTCTGATCCAATCAAAGAAACATCTGCTGCTGCAATCAAACACTTGCAGCAACAAGGACTAGAAGTAATTATGCTCACAGGAGACAATAAAAATACCGCCAAAGCAGTCGCCGATAGTCTGGGTTTGGATGGATATGAAGCAGATCTGTTACCAGAAAATAAGTATGAGAAAGTAAAAGCGCTTCAGGAAGCTGGAAAGATAGTAGCAATGGCTGGTGATGGAATCAATGATGCTCCCGCTTTGGCGCAGGCAAATGTAGGAATCGCAATGGGTACAGGTACTGATGTAGCGATCGAAAGTGCCAGTTTGACTTTGGTGAAAGGAGAGCTTGATGGAATTGTCAGAGCAAGAAAACTGAGTACAGATGTAATGCGAAATATTAAGCAGAACTTATTCTTTGCGTTCGTTTACAATATAGTAGGTGTTCCGATTGCTGCAGGAGTGCTTTTTCCTGTCTTTGGACTTTTACTTAGCCCAATGCTTGCAGCGCTTGCTATGAGCCTAAGTTCAATTTCCGTGATTGGAAATAGTTTGAGATTAAGATAGGATTGTAATAGAGAGGTTATCGTGACAAGTTATGAGTTGACTCCACAGGTTAGTAATAATTGTTTCAAGTGATCCGCCAAGGCGGATCACTTGAAACTTTTCTCATATATCCATTAAAAATAACCTAACAAATGAGCTCTTTTTTGGACTATTTTGACATGTGTGATCACAGCCGCTCCAAATGCTCACTTTTTAAACTGATAGGTATCAATCATTGATATTATCTTGTTTCTGGTAGGAGTGTATACTCTGGAAAATTACCAGCGAGTTTTTCATTAGGTTCTCCAATGGTTACAGCTTTTACAAGGTGTTCACCTCCGACAAAGCATCCTTTCCACGATTCACCTATGCCTCCAAAGGTCGCCTCATTATCACCTCTGGACTTTAGCGCATTAATACCTACTTTATAACCTCTCAATTGCTGCGCGATGGTTTTTGCTTCCTTCGGATCATCACATGCAATAGAAGTCACTAACGAACCATTACTCACGTTCATTTCAGAAATTAGTTCTTCCTGGGAATCAACAAGAACTATACTGTCTAGCGGCCCAAATGGCTCACTGTGATATAGCATAGCATTCTTTGATAAATTCAATAAAGAAGTCGGCGGGTAATAGGCTGAGATATCCTGATGTGGAAGAAATAAATCCTCATTGAGTGTTCCCTGATAAATAGCGGCCGCACCCTTACTAATAGCGTCATTAAATATAACATTTAAATCGCTTACCTTTTTCGAGTTGATAAGCGGTCCGAAATCATATTTAGGTAATTCTGAAGTGCCTTCTTCTACCAGCAGCGGATGTCCATAGGTTAAGGATTTTAGCACGGGCAAATAAATTTCTAAAAATTGAGGTAGGAGTGTTCGTTGAACGACGAATCGCACATATGCTGTACAACGCTGTTTTCCATATCCAAAGCCTGTTTTTATTTGTTTCTTCAATGTTTCCCAATCGCTAAAGTTCCAAACACCATAGGTGTTTACGCCTTCCATTTCCAGCATATAACGTTTTTCCTTATCGAAGAGTGAAGAGGCGATCATGCGACCGTTACTTTTTCCACCCACATATGAAAGGCAATCGACGGCCTCATGCAATACTAATGACTCACTGAGTACACTGCCTGAACCACTAATGAGGGAAAATGGTAAGCCATGTTTATGGGCAATACCAAAACATAGCGTAAGCGCAAAGAGTCCTCCATCCGTTGGTGTCTTAGCAATGATCGAATTTCCAGACAAGACCTGAACCAAGCAAGCATGTACAAGCACCGAAATAGGGTAGTTCCAAGAAGCAATATTAGAGATTAGCCCGAGAGGTTTTCGATCACCCAACATATTTTCAATATCGTCTATATACCATTGTACTCCGGAGATACAGCGTTCTACACCATTTAGGGCTTGATCATACGGTTTGCCAATTTCCCAAACGAGCATGTAGGCCAACAACTCTTTCTGTTGCTCCATTTCATCGATGACGGCTTGCACCTTAATTTTTCGATCGTCTAAAGAAACTTTAGACCATTGATTAAAATCTGCTCGCGCATACTCAACGGCATTGTTTCCGTTTTTCGCGTTTAACATGGGGTAATGCCCTAATATTGTTCCATCTACACTAGATGTGAACATTTTTTTATTACCTGTTTGTTGCCATTTGCCTTCAATTAGATTTAGGATATCTCCTGTTCCATCGAATGCTTCAGGTACTTGATTTTTTAATTGCTGCAGAAGGGATTCCCATCGCGCTTGGGGTAAGATGATTTTAGCCATAATTTTAAAGACTAAGCGTTGATTTAAAATGTTTTAACGCGCACATAGTTTGAAGTTCTTAGCCTAGTACTCTCGCTTTTATCACTTGTCTAAGCCTTAAAAACCAAAGCTCAAAACCTTCAGAGGTTCAAAAATCAAAAATTAATTATGCAAAAGGATGTTTGTTTAGGGTGCATTGAATGCAATCAACATCTTAAGAATCCCTCTTTTGAATTGGTTGTTCTCAAGAAGTTAAAATGTTTTTGATGATGAACGGCTATTGGAATGCCGTCTTGCTCATTGCTGCGGGATGTACTTTAAAGTAATTTTGACTCAGTTTTTTAGATTGCCTAAAAAAACATGGAAGTCAAACCATTTTGATAGATAGATAATTTAGTGGGCTATTTATCAAGCTTTTGCATAATATCGAAAATCTAAGGTTTGATCATATTACAAGTCCTGATATTTGACTGGGTAATATTGGAAGGTATAAATCAGCATTTTTTTAATGGAAAATCAGCCTGTTAACTGTGTGTTTCTGAGTGGTAGGAAAATAAAAAAGCCCCATCTAGGGGCTTTTATTTTCCTATTAATTAATTTTTTTAATCTGTAGGAGGTAAAATAACTGCGTCGATAACGTGAATCACACCATTAGATGCTTCCACATCTGCAGTGACCACATTAGCGCCATTTACTTTGGCTCCATCAGTTGTTGTAATCGTGATTTCCGCACCATTCACTGTCGCTGCTTTCATACCGTCAGAAAGATCTGTAGACATCACCTTACCCGCTACTACGTGATAAGTTAAAATCGCTACAAGCTGATCTTTATTTTCAGGCTTTAACAAAGTCTCAAGGGTACCTTCTGGTAATGCTGCAAAAGCTGCATTAGTCGGTGCAAAAACCGTGAAAGGACCTTCACCTTGCAATGTGGACACAAGTTCTCCAGCAGTTAAACCAGCTACTAGTGTAGAAAAGTCCTCTGTTCCAACAGCTATCGCGACAATGTCTTTTGGCGCTACTTCGGCAACCACTGTTTCTTCAACAACCGCTTCTTCCGTTGCAGTTTCTTCCGTTTTTGAAGCTCCACCACCGCAAGCAAAAGTGAATAATAGGCCAATAACGAATAAATAGTTTATTTTTTTCATAGTTTGTTTATATAATGTTCAACAAACTTAACTAAACTTTGAACATCTTGTTTAAAATTACTATTTAATGTCATACTATATAAAGGGCAATGTCTAACTTTTATAAATGCTTGAGTGTCGAAAACAAAAAAGCTTAATAAGACCATTTAATGCAAATATCTTTTTTCGACGTGCTAAAACACTTTTCATGTCTTTTGAAGAGATTTTGCTGAAGGTTTTGTGCGTAAAAGTCAATATTGGACAATCAAAAAATTATCCATCGATGACAACTTGACTTCTACAATTGGTGCAGGCTACCTTTACTGGTTGAAGAGCATCAATACACCATAATGACAAGGCAGAGACGTCTGACCGCAGAGACGTCTGACCGCAGAACATTTGACTTTCGAAACAATGGAAGAGTTATTTCGCAAGGCCAATAAGGAATAATGTCTAACTGGAAACCTGTCGAATCGTCGACCCGGCAAATCGTTGGTCAAGTCAAGCGTTGTGCTAACGACAATAAGGTATCACATTATGATAGGAGCAAAATCATAAATACCTATAATCTGAATGAGCACATCATCCGCTTATACCTACTTATTAGGTAAATGAAATCGTATAATGAATGAGTTTAACAGACCATCCATGAAACTCACAATAAAAATGGATTATAATATTAGAAGTTAGCTACTTGAATATCTCCAACTAATTGATAGATCGCTAGTTCTGCAATTTTCGCATTGTATCGAGCTTCTATCAGATTGATCTCGGCTTGCAACAGGTTCTGTTGTGCGACTCGAAAGTCCAACGAGGTAACCTGCCCAAGACGAAATTTCTCAGTTGTCCTTTCGAAATTATTCTCATTGGCGGATAGATTACGCTCCTGTGCACTCACCACAAAAAGTCTATTTTGATAATCAGACCAAGCATTTTCAAAACTGAGCACGGCTTGTTGCTTGGCTTGTTGTAAGGATGTTTTTTCAATGAATTGATTGATTTTAGCATTTTGAACCGCTGTTTTTGTAGCACCTCCATCAAATAAGCTCCAACTCAACGAAGCTCCATAGGAGAGTCCCGAATTGGCACTCCCGGCAAGAAAAGATGCACTGTTGTTATTGCCCAACCTATAATTATAATTACCATCGACTGCTAGCGTAGGCAAGTACCTGCTAGTGTTAATGCGAGTATTATAATCGCTTACCATTATTCCGGATTTCGCCAATAATATTTGTGTATTGTTGCTCACCAACTTAGCTTCAAATGCTTCTTTGGCGGCCAGTTTGGTGAAGGAGATGGTTGTGTCTACTTCAAAAGATACGTTTGCGTCTCTCGCAAGCAAAAAATTAAGGTTTCGGTGCGCATTGCCGAGGCTTTGCTTGGCATTGAGCAGATTTATACTATCCGTATTAACATCTACCAGCGCATTGGTAATGTCTAGTTTGGTGCTCTGTCCATAATCAAATCCGTAGGATACCCGAAGTAATCGATCTTTAGATATATTCAAATTTGACTTCAAGCTTTTTATCGTTTTATGGGTTCTGGCGACTTCATAGTAAGAATTGAATAAATCAAGAATGACCACTTCCAGTGTAGCACGTGCATTTAACTGACTCACAGAATAGTTGGCTTGGTTTAGACTCATGGTGTAAGACCTATTGAAACCATCGAAAAGTACCCAATTTACATTGAGCCCTGCAGACCTACTGTTTGACTTTGCACGATTCAAAGAGCGTTCAGTACCATCTTGAAATTCAGCAGTGACATTTTCAACATTAAAATTAATATTAGCAGTTCCATTAACTGTCGGTAAATAGCCTGAGTTGTAAATACTTGTATTATTCTCTTCAATCAAAATAGATTGGTTGGATCTTACAATGTCAAAGTTTGACTCAAGTGCCAAGGAGATAGCCTCTTGTTTCGATAGCAATTCCTGACCATAAGTAATGGTGGTAGCCAATAAAAGGAGCGTGGAGACGAAAATCGTTCTATTGTTCATTTGATTCTGTTTGAAGTTCAATCACCGCTGGTTCTACTTCTTCGCGCGTTATCTTTTTCCCAGATATAAGCCATTTCATATGCACTTTCAATGAATTGCTTAGCGATAGGTAAACAGGTAGAATGATAAGGGTAAGTACTGTGGCAATGGCAATTCCATAGGCGATAGATATAGCCATAGGTATCAAAAATTGCGCTTGTCTACTTTTTTCAAAAATCAATGGGGCAAGACCCGCTACTGTCGTCAGTGATGTTAAAAATATTGCTCTAAACCTTGATTTGGAAGCTTCGAAGAGTGCAGTATCATAGGTCATCCCTTCTTTAAGATAATTATTGAATTTGCCAATAAGGACTAATCCATCATTCACCATAATCCCTATCAAAGCAATAATTCCGAGCCAAGATAAAATATTAATTGGGTAACCATGAATCCAATGTCCCCACGCAACACCTACCAAACTGAGTGGTATTAAGAGTAGGAGTAGGAGTGGCTGATCATAAGACCTAAAGGTGAAAGCAATCGTTAGGTAGATCAAGAAGATGATAATAGGAATCACGGTATTCGCTGATTCCACCAATTTATTCTGCTCGCGTTTTTGACCATCATAAAGAGGCGTTACTGATGGATATTTGTCCAGTATATCAGGTAATACATTGGTTTTGATATCATTAAGAATATCAGGAGCACTCTCCGTAGGATCAGATAAGTCAGCAAGTATTTGTACTTCACGTCTTCCATCTAAGTGATTGATCGAGATCTCTCCACGTGCGATGGTATAGTCTGCTATTTCCTTGAAGGGTACCAGCGAACCATCAGGAGCAGAGATCTTCATTTCGTCCAAGCGGTTGATGCTGGAACGATTTTCTTCATCATACCTTACCCATACTTTGATCTCATCCTGCCCTCGTTGAAAGCGCTGAGCTTGAAAACCAAAGAACCCATTGCGAATTTGACTCATGACGCCTTGCGTATTTAAGCCAAGAAGGAAAGCCTTATCCTTTAGTTTAATATTGATTTCTTTAATTCCACGAGGATCATTGTCAGTAATATCCTTAATGAGGGCATTGCTCTCTAATCGGAGCTTCAATTCTGTTTTAGCGGCCTTAAGCTCCTCTGTGTCATTGCCTAAAAGGGAAATAGAAATAGGGCTACCGCCAAAATTTCGTCCTCCGCCATAAGTCAAGGACTCTACGCCATATACGGAACCCATACTTGCTCGGATAGCATTACCAACATCAGTAGAAGGGAAGTCACGAAGTTCCCCTGGCAAAAGGTTAATTTGAAGCGAACCATTCGCAGACCCAGGACCAATACGCTTAATTATGTTTTCAACCACTTGACTGTTTCCGGTTTGGCGTGCCGTAAATTCTTTGTTGGCCTCCCAAGCTTTTGCCTCAATGACTGTCAATATAGAATCAGTAATCGCCACGTTCGTGCCTTCAGGCATTTTTAGCGTTACACTTACTTGATCACTAGCAATTTGCGGAAAGAAAGTTGTACGTATGATGCCACCTCCAATAGACCCAAAAGTGAGGATAAGCAGCGAAAAGGCAATTGAAAGAGCTAAAAAGCGATTATTTAAACTAAATCGTAACACTTTAGCATACGTTTTGTCTCGCAGGAACTCAATGATTTTATCACCTACTTTATTGAACTGTCTCAATTTTGAGAAAACCAATGCAATGCCTCTTTTCTTGACCTTATCATCTTTTCTCAAAAGCGCTTTTGAATGCGCGATGTGAGCAGGGAGAATAATCAACGCTTCTATCAATGAAATAGAAAGTGTCAAAATAACGACCATAGAAACTTCACCAAAGAAATCTCCGATTCGGCCATCTAAGAAAAGAAACGTACCAAACGCCAAGAGCGTGGTAAGGATAGCAGATACAATAGGAGGGATTACTTCCATCGTACTATCTATAGCCGCTTGGACTCGGCTTTTACCTTTTTCATAATGGTGATAGATATTTTCAGCGATTACTATACCATCATCGACTAGTATACCAATCACAATGATCATGGCAAATAAGGAGAGTACATTAATGGTGATGCCCACGCTTGAGGCGAAAATGAACATCCCAAGAAAAGCGACTGGTAAACCCAAAGCCACCCAGAACGCCAATCTTGTATTTAAAAATAATGAAAGGAAAATCAAAACCAATACGATTCCGATAGCGGCATTCTCTGCCAACAGTAGGGTTCTCTGGTCCAACGTGACAGAAGCATCACTGACGACATTGAGTTTAAGATTTGGGTACTTCTGATTGAAGTCAGCAATATAATCCCGCACTTTAGCGGCTGACGATACCAAGTCCTCATCATTAGTGTTACTAATGGTAATGTTAATGGAGACATCTCCATTATAATAGCTCGCATTGGGCGTCTCTGCAAATCGGTCTCTCACATCTGCCACATCTCTCAACCTGATCACAGTGCCATCTAGCCCAGCTCTTACAACTAAAAAGTCCATTTCCCGAGCCACGTAAGCTCTGCCATTGGCGCGAATCAGGTATTCCTCTGTTGCTGTCTTGATATTTCCTCCAGAGGTAATAATATTTTCTCTGGAAACGGCTCTAGCCACCTCATCAAAGGATAGATTGTAAGCCAGCAGATCTTTTTCTCTTATCGCTATCTCTATTTCTTCACTAGGAAAACCAGAAAGAGCTACCTGAGAGATGCCGTCTATCGCTCTCATGTCGTTTTCTATTCCTCTGGCTATTTGTTTAAGCGTTTTCAAATCAACGTTTTCTCCGCTCAAGGCAAAAGTGATCGTTGGCCGGATACTTTCTTGCTTACTGACGACTATCGGCTCCATACCTGTTGGGAAAGAGGGTACCCGGTCTACCCCATTCTTCACCTCTTGAATCATCAGATCAATATCTTGACCTTTCTCAATTTCTACTCTAATAGATCCGGAATTCTCATTGCTCGTAGAGAGCACTCGATCGATTCCGACAATACCTTTTAAATTATCTTCTAATTTGAGAATAATACCTTGCTCTATCTCAAAGGGAGAAGCGCCTGGGTAAGTCACGGCGATATTGATCACCTTTGAATCCACCAAAGGGAAAAAAGAGGACTTCATTTTTGAAACTCCAATGAGCCCAAAAATGATAATAGCGAACATCAAAACATTAACCGCTACGGGGTATTTGATGAAATATGCGATGATTTTCCTCATGATCTATTGATTAGAAAGCGAGAGCTCATTAACCATATTTACCGGCATACCGGCATATCCGCCTGCCACAGGTCTTATGATCATATTGGTGCCATTCTTCAAACCCTTCACAATCACCGTATTATCAGTATTGTAGACAGGGATGATTTCTTTTACTACAAGCACTTCATTTTCCACAATAAAGATCTCTTTTTCATTAATAAGTAGATCTCTGCTGATTTCTATGGCACTACTTTGAGGCTTAGCTGTAATTTTTGCTTCCATATACATTCCTTCCATTAAGCCTTCTCCGCTGATGCCTATATATACATTCACGGTTTGCGTTTCTTGCGCAATTCGGCCATTAACTCTTTTTACGGTACCAATCCATTCTTTATTATTACTTAAGTCCATCAGCTTTACCTGCTTACCCACTTTCATGATTTCCAAGTATTCCGCATTGACAGCTACCTCAAGCTCAAAGTTTTGGAGAGAAATAAACTCACCGAGTCTTTGCCCCGTTCTTATGAGCGTTCCTGCATTAACAAGTGATTCTGCCAAGACACCATCAAATGGAGCGCTTATCACATGCTTTACGTAGCGCTCCTCCAAATTCTTTACATTATAATAGGTCGTGATGATCTGCTTTCCTGTTACAAAATATCGTTCTTTGTCCGTCTTGGATTTAGGAAGAGGACTGATGTTCTTGTCTAGATCAAAGGCTTTGAGGTAAGCGCTCCACTTGTCAAAGGCTTCTGGATAGTCAAATTTCAGATCTGGCATCATGGCCACTATTCGATCAAAAAATGCGCTTCTTTGTGCAAGCAAGCTTGTGTAAAACTCTTGACTATTTATCCTTAAAAGCACTTCTCCTTTACGAAACGACTGGCCTGCCTTAAAAGGCGTATTGGCCTCCAATAGTATGCCTTGCACTTCAGCGAAAAGCTCCACTTTTCTAGAAGAAACCAAGTTGCCATTAGCGTTCACTATGATAGCCACTTCGCCATTGACAACAGGTTGTGTGTAGACTGTTTTAATGACTTGAGGTACTTCCTTCATTGGTCTTTGATTGGAACTAATGAGTGACTTGGCAACATAAAATGCTATAGCAAGTATACAGATGCCTAATACAATGCCTATAATTTTTCTTAGCATAAGATTTTGTTGAATTACCCTAATTTGAACTGCGAATTTCCTATTTTAGTTTGACAAGCAAGCCATGACTTTTCTGTTTTACATAGGTGGTCTAACGTATAAATGTGTGGCTAATTATGTAGATTTTTGTGTAGATTTTTGGCTTGTAAGATTTGATGGATGTAAACAGCAGTGCAAATGACAAATGCTTGGAACTATTTCTTGACAATTGTGAGTAAAGCGTTGAGATGGCCAAGTGTTGACAAATATCAACTATTAGCGCTAACCAAGTTCATTGGAACATGATTTGGATGAGGGAAGTGAGAGTGATGTAACGCCATGCTAAAACTATGTAAACTTATTTTTTTATATGCCTAGCTTATGTCAGCTAAAGGTATTTTTCAAATTGGATTGATATCCAGTTATCAAAAGTAAAGTTATCACCTAGGTCCGAATGGATTTTTATTGTTCTTTCTAGAAACAAGTAACGTAGATTAATGACGAAAGGGTAGAAGTGGATAAAAAGAAACTATCAGCCTTCATACTTCGGGAGTTTGCTCCGGAGTTCTTGATTTTGGATCTGCAGGATTGATGAAATAACACTACGCTTTCAAATCCCGTTTATTTGCTCTAATTTCCACTAGAAGCGTTTTAATACAATTAAACCTACATGAAATAATTAAATACTATGGATATGGGACAATTCAAAAAAGCATATGATTTTAAAGGGAACGAAGTTTTTTTGTCAGCTGTTATTCTACTGACTATTTTCCTATTAGGAAGCTGTGCCGCAAAAAAAGAGCTTGTGAGCCTGAAACAAGATCATCAGTCGCTACAAGATCAAATGCAGCAGCTGAAGGAAAATAATAATGAATTAGAGGTAAAAACAAATGAATTCGAACAAAACGAGTCTTCCTTAAATGAAGAAAATGCCAAGTTGAAGAAAAGACTATTATCCGCGAGGGAATCACTAAATGAGCTTTCCAATCAGGAACCAGAATGTCCTGAAGCTATGATCAAAGGCGTTGTTTTTAAGGTTCAGATTGGGGCTTTTAAAGAGCGAGAAATTTCTAAAAAGCTGGATCAGTCTATAAATCTAGGAATTGAAGGAAAAAAAGAATTCGACAAAGTGGTTATTGGCCAATTTAGAGACTACAAAAAAGCTGATATTTTAAGGAATCACTTACAAGCCATGGGTATTGAAGACGCGTGGATCGTACCATATCGAAATAATGTAAGGGTTGAGTTAAGTGAAGTTTTGGATGAAACTGGATTATAACAGTGATAAGAAATTAACAAAAAGGGTACCTAAAAGGCCACTTTTTTTGATCAAATAAAATGCTTGAAGGATTAGTTTACCGCGCTACCTCGACGTTTTAAGCTGTCCTGCGTGGCTATTCCCCACTCCTGAACAAATAAGTAGGTTTTCTGCGGAATAGTTATGCTGCCCTGAAAGTTTATCAATCTCTCCGGCGGAATAATATTTCGTCCTGCAGGTTATCGGTTATAAAAAGTAATGCTTTGTATTTCCTCGATTTCCGAGACATACCGAAGGGCGTAAAGAAGTATCATAAATAGCCATTTAAACCTGTTATCATCTCACTAAGGTGATTAGCCCCTTGCGCGAGCTAAAAATCACCACAACTATGGATCGGGTATTCCCCTTTCTTTATTGACCACTCCAGCCTAGTGCAAAATCAGTAAGCACTTTGTTGTATAAATTAAAAAACAGCCCAACTTAGCATTGTAAATCCACCGTTTGAAAAAATTAAAAAGACACCCTACAATGCCGATCATTATCATACATACGGAAATAAATGCACCGATGGATCGCTGCTTTGACTTATCAAGAAGTATTGATCTTCATCAGATTTCTACAGAGCATACAAATGAAGAAGCCGTTGACGGTATTACGTCTGGTCTCATAAACCTTCATGAGTCCGTGACTTGGAGGGCTACACATTTTGGAGTTTCTCAAACGCTGAGTACTAAAATCACGAAATTTGAAAGTCCAAGTATCTTTGTTGATGAGATGGTCAACGGAGCGTTTAAAAGCTTTAGACATGAACATCGATTTGAACAAACCGACACTGGAACAAGAATGATTGACCAATTCGAGTACGTTTCTCCGTTTGGGATTATTGGAAGGTTTGTCGATCTTATCGTATTAAAGAAATATATGACTCTGCTTTTAAGCAAACGTAATGAAACAATTAGGGAATTTGCTGAGTCTGATCAATGGAAAAAGGTTTTATAAATGAATGAAAATATGATATCCGGGAATTGGAAAGGAGTGTTTACTCAAGTACTTCAAGAGGAAAAATTAATGTTTGAAGTAGACTTTGAAATGAGTCTAACGGGTGATGAAGATGGTTTTAATGGAGACTGTAAAGACTTAGAAGTTGAAGAAGGAATAAAAGAGCAATCTAAGGTCAGAGGATTTATTGATGATGAAATGATCAGTCTCGTGAAGGAATATGAGCATTTAATCCTCCTAAATAGAAAAACTGAAACGTTCATTTTAGATAAGGAGAAAAAGCATCCTGAGATCCATTATTACGGCACTTACAATGAAACCACCAACAGGTTTGAGGGTACTTGGGAAATTGAGTCAATAGTTGGTAGCCTCAACATCTCAAAACAACTAACTTGTATTGAAAATGGTACATGGTGGATGCAGAAAGTAGACCAATAGCTGATTATATATGTTCTGTTAAATAGAATTAATTCCATTTGGGCGCGTTTGCCTGACTAGTCATCCGCGAAGTTTGAAGCAAGAACTAGCCGTCAGCAGAGGAGACTGTCCTTATCTGCTGACGGCTTACAACATTGAGCAATTCAGAAGTCTTTTCCGAAATAACTTCAGGAAATAAAGATAAGAATCAGATAACCTGTGAATTATACTCATAGCCGAAGGCAGAGTATTCATGTGTTCGCCATTAATCAAAAGGTTCTTTTAAAAAAAAACGGACTCAGGGAATGCTTTCTTTAGGCTTATTACAGAAAATCTAAAGTGTAATTCGACTATACATTTCATTATATCTAATGCTTTTTAAGTCACTTAAAGGTGTCATTATCTCATGGATGCCATGAAAAGTTGTGAGTGAGTTATGCTTGATTATTTAGTTGATGAAATGCAACGATCCTTAATGAATTGATCTACAAGTACATACGTTTTGGTGTAACCTATCGGAAACCTTCCAGCCATGATCATTTGACAATTGTATATCATTTCATCACCAGCTGAAATATCATTAAAATCAATGGAAGGTTTTAGTGCCATTCCACAATTACTGGGTTTTGAAAAATCCAATAATGGGTCTTGAATAATTTGGGTGATTTCTCTTCTTATTTTCTCTACTAGGGACTTGTTGTTTAATTGGTTTTTCAGGTCTTCTCCTAGAACGAGTTCAAGATCACGGCCAATATCCTGCCCTTGTCGCCTAATACCAGCAGAATCCAGCTTGAAATCATTGGTATAAAAAGTATGGATGGTACCAATCATTACGAAATCATCGATTTCATTGAATCTTAGATTTTCATAAGAATCCATGGGAGTTCCATCAGCAAGAATGAATTCACCTATGGGTCGCTCTAATATATCATACCAGATCTCATGCTCCTGATATTCATACCCTTTCATCAATGTACCCTCTGGGTTGTCATTAGGCACACATTGTATATATGCAATCGCAGCTTTTGCCAAATAGTGAAATCCGCTACTTTCCCGAAGAAACGGCAACTTATATTCCTTCTGTAACTCCCATCTGCCCTGGTATTTGTAGCATTCAAAATTACAATCATAGGGCAATTCACGAAGACCCATATAAGGATTGATGAAGTTGGATTCAAAGGACCACTTCAACATGTCATATCTGGAAGAGGTCGGAGGCTCACTCTTAAATAAAGTAAGCAGTACATAAACAGTAATACTACTTATTAAGAGGCCGGCAATGAAAATGATCAAACTCTTCCTTGGGGAAGCAAATGCCTTAGAGGGATCTACATCAAGTTTGCTAAATTTTTCTTCATAGGCGATGAGTTTTAGTATCCTGTCGGCATTTTGGTTTGCTCGTTGGTATTCACCATCCGTTGCGTGCTGATTGATGAGTCTTGAAAACTGTGCATCGCTGTACCCCAGCTCTCTAGCAATTGATGAATTTGAGCCTTTAACGAATTGCCGGCTACTCAAATCAAAATCCCCATAAAGGATTTTGAGTTTGATAATTAAGGTTTCAAATGTGACTGCCGAATCCATTTAGCAAGGTTTTAACGATATCTAGTTGTTGAAAATCGTTGAAAGTTAACAAAAATTAATAATTATTAATAAAGCAATGAAAGAGATGTTTGATTACAATATCATTAAACCAGTATTTCATCAAAACTAATTTTTTACGAATATGATAAAATCACTAGTTGGTTCAATCTTCTGCTTATTTGTTATTGTCGCTCATGCTCAAGTAGACATCTCAGGAAAAGTGGTAGACGCGGATAATGCGGCCATAATAGGAGCAAACATTATAGAGCAGGGCACCTCGAATGGGACAATTACTGATATCGATGGTAATTTCAGGTTATCTGTATTGTCAAATCAATCCGTTTTGGAAATTCGCTCAGTGGGTTTCAAAGTGATTAATCAAAAGGTAGGAACGCAGACGAAATTCACCTTTAATATGGAAGAGGATGTTACTGAGTTAGGTGAAGTCGTCATCACGGCACTTGGTTTTGAAAAGAATGCAGATGAGGTAGGTTATGCTAACACCCAGGTCAAAAGCGAAACGATAATTAAAGCAGCAGAACCCAATATACTAAATTCCTTATCCGGTAAGGCGACAGGTGTGAACATCCGAAGGAATTCGGGAGATCCTGGAGCGGGAGCTTATATTCAGTTAAGAGGAGCCTCCACCTTGGGCGGAGGTGGGCAACCACTGATCGTAGTTGATGGCGTACCAATAAGCAATGATAATGTGGGAACAAGTCAGATTGCGCAGCAATCAAGACTAAACGATATTAATCCCAATGACATACAAAATGTAAGTATACTCAAAGGAGCACCTGCCGCTGCACTCTGGGGAACGGCAGCTTTGAATGGGGCAATTGTAATTACCACTAAAAGTGGAAAGTACAACCAGAAGCTTAAAGTGTCAGTCAAATCCACTTACTCTATTGATGAAATAAATAGAAGATTTCCCCTTCAGTCCAGATTTGGTCAAGGTAATAATGGTGTATACAATCCTTCCGCTAGAGATTCTTGGGGAGATAAAATAGCTGATCGTTCAGGTGGAGCAGACGAATTTGATACTTCTGGTGAGTTTTTCGTGGATCAAGGGGGTCGTACTTATTATCCTATCCTTGCTAAAAATTCGCAGGAGACTTTCAATGATGAAAACTTTGATCAGGTATTCCAGACAGGACACTTCTTCGAAAACTCGGTAAGTATGACTGCAGGAAATGAAACTGGAAATGTCTTCTTCAGTTTGAGTGACATGGATCAGGAAGGAATTATCGCTAATAATTCGGATTACCGAAGGACTACAGCACGTCTCAACATTGAGCAAATATTAAATGATAAAATCACTTTAAATGTACGCTCTGCATACACTAAGACTACATCTAACAGGATAAGAAGAGGGGCACAGTCTTCTGGCTTATACCTAGGACTCTTGAGAACACCAGCAGATTTTGAAAGTGCAGGATACAGAGGAAGTTATTTTGAGGGACCTGACGCCTCTCCAATCGAAAACAGACATAGATCTTATCGTAGTTATTTGGGAGGCTCCACTAACCCCGTATACAACCACCCATTGTGGACTACCAAAGAGCAAGAAGATGTGGCTGATGTTGATCGATTCATCAATAACATCAAATTGACCTATTCACCTACAGACTGGCTGGAAGTATTTGCAAGAGTAGGTTTAGATACATACACGGAGGAGCGTGTTCAGTTCTTCACTCCAGGATCTGCATCTGGCACATTTCGAACTGGACTTTTTGAAAGAGAAATTAGAAAGAACTCTATTCTTAACACGGATTTAATAGCTAGAGCTTCTCAGCGAATTGGTTCGGATTTCAATCTCTCCGCATTGGTAGGATTCAATTACAATCAGAGACAATTAGTAAGTTCTGGTAATGAAATTGCCAATTTCATACAGTTTGCCGATGTATCTGGCAGAACTCGAGATATGGACAATGCGCTCCCTGAGAATAGGACAGCCACTAGCGTAACAGGTGAAACTAGAACAGCTGCAGTCTACACAGAAATTACTTTTGACGCATTCGATCAGCTTTACGTCACTGGTACGCTGAGAAGCGAAGCAGTTTCCACTTTCGGTAGCCAAGCTGACCCTACTTTTCTATTCCCTTCAATATCTGTTGCGTGGCAATTTACTGACTTGATAGATGCAAAATTCTTCAGTTTTGGTAAGCTAAGAGCTTCTTATGGAGAGGTGGGACAAGCACCAGGTAGATACGCCACCAATAATGAAATTGTACAGCCTAGCTACTCGGATGAGTGGGGAGGAAATTTAGCTGTTGGCCTATACGGAACAGGTGGCTTTACACCTGGTGTTGCACTAGGAAATCCAAACCTAAGACCAGAGAGAAAAAAAGAATTTGAAATTGGAACAGATTTAAGATTCTTAGATAATAGGTTAACCTTCAGTGGAACATACTATAGTAACATCACTGAAGACCTCCTATTGCAAGTACCAATAGCTAATACAAGGGGCTATGATAGGTCAGTTTCAAATGGGGCTGATATTGAAAATCAAGGTCTTGAGTTAGACTTTGGGTACAGCATTATTAGAAAAAAGGACTTCAACCTAGGAGTTAATTTCTTATATACCAAGAATACTAATTTGGTAACTAACCTACTTGATGTGGAAACATTACCCTTAGGCGGTCTCTCCGCAGTAAATGCTCGTATTGTAGAAGGTCAGCAACTTGGTGTTTTATTTGGTTCGAGAACCCTGAGAGATGATGCAGGAAATATCGTACTTGACAGAAATGGATTCCCGCAGCAGGATGAAGAAGAGGGAGTCATCGGAGATCCAAACCCAGACTGGAGAGGTTCATTCATGACCTCTCTAAAGTACAAAAATTTTAGCCTCAACTTACTCTTTGAAACCTTCCAAGGTGCTGACATTTATGCAGGTACCAAGTCAGTACTCTACAACTTGGGTACCTGGGGAGCTTCAGCAACAGAAACGACCACCAATCAAAATTTGCTAGACTACAATGGAAATGTCATTCCTGCTGGAAGCACTTTCCGGGGAGTTGTGAAAGATTTTGGTGCAGGACCAGTAGCACTTACCGAAGCATGGTATCAGGGAGATGGCGGATTCTTTAGTGGAGGAAATGACGAACTCTTCATAGAAGATGGCTCCTGGACGAGGCTTAGAGAAATTAGCCTTAGCTATAGAATGAACGGTGATCTAATAAAGAAAGCCGGTTTCGAGTCGGTTCAAGTTACTGCAACGGGTCGTAACCTCTTCCTATGGACGGAATTCGAAGGGAATGATCCGGATACCAACTTAGAAGGAGTGAGTCCTGCTGGGGGGATTGATTATTTCAATAATCCAAGTACCCGATCTTATGTTTTTTCTATCCTATTGAACTTTTAAATAAAGAAAAAGATGAAATTATTTAATAAAATACTTTTAGGATCGCTCGTCTTCAGTTTCATTGCCTGTGAGAATTTGGTAGATGGGGAGGGCGATATAAATATCAATCCGAACAACCCAACAAGTACTGGATATCAGAACATCCTGATAACTGCCGAGGTAGGAACCATGATTCTTCAGAATGGGGAATCTGCACGTAGAGCTGGTATATTCGCTGGTACGCATACTGGAATAGATCGTCAACATCAAGGGTATACTAGTTACACAGTGACCACTCCAGACTTTGATGATTTGTGGGACGATGTTTTTATTAACAGCTACAGAAATGCCAAATTTTCAGAAGAGGCGGCAATAGAAGAAGGGATCACTGGTGTTACTATAGGTATCACACAGGTGCTTCAGGCGCTCGCTTTAGGTACAGGGACTTCTTTGTATGGAGATATTCCTTTTGATGAACTGATAAATGTCGCCTTTGAAAACCCCGCTTTTGAGCCGCAAACTACCGTTTATTCAAAAGTTCAGGGTCTGCTCGACATAGCGATTGTCAATCTCAGTGCAGGCATTGGAAGGCCAGCGAGTGGAGCTGATGTCTTTTTCGATGGGGATCCAGAAGCTTGGACTCAAGTGGCATATACGCTCAAAGCGAGATATCATATGCACACTGGCGAATATGATTTGGCCTATGTTGCGGCGCAAAATGGGGTTAATAGTCCGGAGAACTCATTGAATGCCCCTCATTCCAATGCGCTGGAAGCGTCTAATCTGAATTGGCAGTTTTTTGCCAATGGCTCCAGAGGACCAGACCTTGTAGTTTCCGATTTTATGATCAATCTGGTTTCTCCATCCTCTGCTACTTCGAGAGGTAATGCAAAAACAAACGAAACGGGTAGATACAACTTCCTCTTCGAGTCTAATGCAATTGGTTTCCAACCAAACCAGAGTCCTAATGGGCTAGCAGGACAAACCGTATCAGAACCTATTACGTCCTACCAAGAGAACCTATTGATATTGGCTGAATCAGGATATCGTTCGGCAGACTTCAACACTGGTCTTGGACACCTCAATGACTTCCGATCATTTATGGCAAGTGGAGGCTACTTCGTGGAGCCCGACTTGACAACTGTCCAGTACGATGATTACGTTGCTGCTGACTTTGACAATGGCGGTATTGAAAACCAAGATGGACGCTCCTCCGGAGATGCTTTACTGAGAGAAATACTAGAGGAAAGATATATTACACTGTTCAGTCAGATAGAAGTATTTAATGATACTCGGCGAACGGAGAACGAAACCATAGTACGCGTGCCTATCTCACCAAATACGGGGGATAATCTGCCACAACGATTTATATATGCACAGTCAGAGATAGATAGAAACAGCAATACACCAGACCCTTTACCAAAGCTATTTGACAAAACTGAAGTAAATCAGTAAGCCTTGATGAAAAATTCTTTGAAAAAGTATTTATCTGCCATTTGGCTATTATTCCTTGTATTGAGCGCTTATGCCCAAGGCAAGGATGATACGCTCAGGGTTCTCTTTGTGGGAAACAGTTATACCTATTTTTGGAATCTCCCTCAGACCGTAGAAGCCATGGCTATCTCTATGAATGTCCCCCTTATAGCAAGACAATCAACTGCAGGAGGAACAAACTTGAAGCAGCACTGGCTTGGCGAGGAAGGGTTGAATTCAAAAGCAATTGTAGCGCAAGGAATTTGGGATGTGGTGGTACTGCAAAACCATAGCAGAAGCTCCTTAGATACTCCAGGTGAATTTACAGAGTATGGCCTGAAGTTTATTGATTTGGTAAAGAGCATTGGTGCCAAACCGATCCTATACCAGACATGGGCTCGTGCCTTCAATCCCTTGATGCAGCAAACCATCACCAAAGGATATGAGCAACTGGGAACACGTGCAAATGTAGAGGTGGTTCCTATTGGGGAACTGTGGAAAAAGGCCATCAGTCTAAGACCTGATCTGAATTTATACGATCCCGACAAAAGCCATCCTTCACCTATCGGCACTTACCTCAACGCTACTGCTTTCTTCAAGTATTTGACTGGCAATAACGCGATAACACTAGATAAAAGGATCACTGATATCGACCGGAATGGTCAAAAGATATATCTCTCCATTATGACTGAGGAAAACGCAACATTTATTCAACAATTGGTAGACGAATTTATAGAGTTGCCAAAAGAAAATAGGAGTTATGGAAAATAAGAAACGAACCATAGCCATCATCCTCGGACCGCTTGCCTTCTTACTATTAGAGAGCATGGGTAAGCCAGCAAATATGAACATCAATGCCTATCATGTGCTCACCACTACTGTTTGGATTGCTATATGGTGGGTTTTCGAGGCTGTACCCATCGCCGTAACGGCACTCTTGCCCATCATTCTCTTTCCTATTACGGGAGCATTGGATTTGGGCATTACAACAGCGGCTTTTGGCCATAAGTACATATTCTTATACTTGGGTGGGTTCATATTGGCGATCGCAATAGAACGATGGAATCTTCATCGCAGAATAGCGCTTAATATCATCAGTATTATCGGTACGGATATCTCCAAAATTATGCTAGGGTTCATGCTGGCTACCGCCTTCTTATCCATGTGGATTTCGAATACGGCGACTTCCGTCATGATGCTTCCTATAGGTATGGCAGTCGTTAGACAATTTCAAGCTGCCGCTAATGATGAAGAATCTTCTAGTCGGTTTGGAAAGGCACTCATGTTGGCTATAGCCTACAGTGCGTCTATTGGTGGATTCTCTTCCCTTATAGGAACACCTCCCAACCTTGTACTGGCTGGTATTCTAGAGCAGGTCTATAACTATAAACTAAGCTTCTTTCAATGGATCAAGTTTGGTTTTCCTATCTCCGTGGTGCTACTATTCATCTGCTGGAAGTACTTGACCAAGTATGCGTTTAAGTTCAAGCTCAAAACACTCCCTGGAGGTCGAGAAGAAATTCAGAAAATGATAAAGGCACTAGGCCGAATTAGCTACGAAGAAAAAGCAGTATTGATCGTTTTCGTGCTAACTGCTACTGCATGGATGATGAGATCACTCATAGAGCGTTTGGTGCCAGCCATCGATGATACGATCATCGCTATGACCGCAGCGATTATTCTCTTTGTAATCCCTGCCAAGGATAAATCTAGAGCGATTGTCAATTGGGAAGAAGCCAAGGAGCTTCCTTGGGGCATCATCTTGCTCTTTGGGGGAGGTATGGCACTTGCCAAAGGTTTCACAGAAACCGGACTAGCCGATTGGATAGCCGCGCAGTTGACCAATATGGATGGTCTCTCTATGATACTACTCATTCTAGTGTTAGTAACCATCGTCAACCTGCTCACTGAGATCACGTCAAACCTAGCCACTACTGCCATGTTATTACCAGTATTGGCACCTATGGCCGTATCTTTTGACATACATCCTTTAATGATCATGGTGCCAGTGACAGTGGCCGCATCGTGTGCATTTATGCTTCCCGTAGCGACTCCACCGAACGCTGTAGTTTTCGGCTCAGGGTATTTGAGAATACCAGACATGGTGCGTGCTGGGGCAATTATGAATGCGATATCAATCGTGATAATAACCCTAGCAACTTACTTCTTACTTCCATTATTATGGGAAATTGACCCTCAGGGTTTCCCAGATCTTTTCAGGAACAACAATTATTGATTAAGCAAAAATGACAATGAAACGTATAATACAGAACTCAGCAATTACACTTTTGTCTACATTAATATTCTTATTCGGATTGTCCTCTTGCGAGGAGGAAGAGTTGGCGAAAGATGAAAATTTTTCCACGAACGAATTCAGAATCCTCAAAATAGAGGACGGCAATAATATGCTTGAACAAGGAGAACAAGGCATCCCTGCCGCAGGCCTAGTGCTTGTGGTCACACTCTCTCATCCTGTAGAGCAAGGCACGCTGGCCGGTGGTTTTTCTGTTTCAGGTGATGCTAACTTCAGCTTAACGCTAGACGAAACGAACTCCATCGCTACGCTGACCTTTGATCAATTGGCCTATCAGACAATCTATACACTAAGCCTTGCGGCGGGTGTTTATGGTTCGGATGGTGCTGACCTAAAGGAGGCTTCCGGCATTACTTTTAAAACAAGTGCTTTCATTGCGCCAGAGGTGACATTATCAGCGGAAAATAAGTCTCCAGCAGAGGGATCAGCAACGGAAGTAACTGCTACACTAAATATGGTCACTACTGAAGCAGTAATTGTTAACCTTACCTTCGCGGGTACGGCTAAAATTGGAGAGGACTTCACCACCAACAGCCAGTCTATCACTATCAATTCTGGTAAAACATCTGGTTCAATCACCTTAACAGTAGTAGATGATGTGCTAGTGGAAGGGCAGGAGTTTGTTGAGATTTCAATTATTAGCCTTGTTAATGGAGTAGATAATGGGCAAAATTTAGCTATTAACCTTATAGATAATGATGTTGCTATTGAATTATCGCTCAAAGGCATACTTGCCTTAGAGTGGACCACTTCTGGCACAAATGGCGGTAAGGCAATACACTTTAAAGTAGTCGAGGATATAGCAGATTTAAGTGCATATGCCATAGGCGTTGCGAATAATGGAGACGGTACAGATAGCATTGAATACCGGTTTCCATCAATATCAGTGGCGAGTGGCGATGATATATTACTCGTGAGAGAAGATGCAACGCTCTCCACCTATTTTGGTACTTGTGCCACAGTGTTTGAACATGTCATCCAAACGGATGAAATGAATCAAAACGGAAATGATGCAATCGAGCTCTACAGTGGCACGACCATTATTGAAACTTATGGCGATGTAAATGTGGATGGTGCAGGCCAAGCGTGGGAATATTCCGGATCATGGGCATACAAGTTAGGCGGAGAATGGGTTTACGGTGGTGTCGGATGTGCAGCTTCTTCTACTACATTTCTGGATTCAAATTGCACTTATCCAATATGTGCTAACGGCTTGCAAATGCAAGGGATGATGTCTTTCGAAACAGGAGTGGACGCTTCCAATAGGGAAAGAGGGATTCATTTGAGAGCCAATCGAGACATTGCAGATATCAGTGTTTTTGGGATAGGCATAGCTAATAATGGAGGCGGTAGTGATGGCAGAGAAATGGACCTTCCAGCAATTAGTGTAGCGGAAGGAGATAACATCTTGTTTATCAGAGATGAAGATATTGAAACAATAGAGGTCTATTTAGGCTCATGCTTTTCAAAATTTGATCATACGTTTGGAGACGCTGGTATCAATTTCAACGGAGATGATGGTGTTGAGCTTTATTTAAATGCTGATGTAATTGAAGTTTACGGCGATGTTGTAGATGATGGAACCGGTCTTTTCTGGGAGTATACTGGTTCGTGGGCTTTTAAGCAGAATGGAGATAGCTGGACCTATGCGGGGGTTGATTGTGCCGCAGGTGCGGAAACGAATGCGTCTGCTGGATGTCCTTATGTATTTTGTGAAAATTAACAAATAGACGATAATGCGCCACCTCATCTTGATTCAGGTGGTGCATTCAAGCTCTAGTAGAAAAACTGATAGAAAATTCTCATGAAATTAATTACAGGATAAACTAGCTAATAATTGGAATGACGTTTAACAAAAGGTTTTTATTTATCACTGTTTTTATTGTTATCGTGGCGGGCTTTCTCTCTAACCTTATTCAAACCTCAGGGGGAAGTGTGAAGGTTTACAGTATAAAAATCCCAACGCAGGATGGACAGTGGGTTTATGCAGATCTTTTTAAGCCCAAAAGTGCCACAAAAGATAATCCGGCACCATTGGTAGTGGTCATTCCCGGTTTTCAACGTTCAAAAGAAGCCCTTTCGAATATTGCCATTGAACTTTCTCGTAGAGGTATGGTCGCGGTTTCAATTGATCCTTATGCACAAGGTTTTTCCAGTTCTTCTATGCAAAGGAGGGCAGCTTCTAATGAAGGGTATGGCATGTTTGCATTGGTTGAATATTTTGCAGGTAATGACATTTTGAATTATGTTGACAAAAACCGAATAGGAGCAACAGGACATTCAGCGGGAGGAAATGCAGTGATTGCAGGTGCAAGGTATTTTGGTGAACAAGCCCAAAAAACTGGGAAACCGAGCAAGCTTCATGCTGTATACTGTTCAGGCTATGTGCTTTCGCTCACTGATCGTAACCTGAAGAATGCACAATCAAATATTGGGACAGCATACGCTTTTTATGATGAAGGTGCATATAGGAATGAGTTCGGTCATGGAGACATGAAAAAAGCCTCTGAAGCACTGAGGCTCATAAATTCAGGCATTAAGGACAGTGCAGATTTTGTTTCCGAGGTAGAAATTGGTCACTACTACGGAAACGCTGATGGTCGCAATCTCAGGATCATGTTCAATGAAAAAACCATCCATCCTTTTCAGCCATATATGGTGGAAGCGACAGCCAACCAGCTGGAATATTTTGATCGTGTTTTTGAAATGAATGAAAGCATAAGCAGCACGAATCAAATTTGGTACTGGAAGGAGCTATTGGGTATCATTTCGATTATCGCAGGGCTTATCTCCATCATTCCAATTGGAAGATTACTATTGCGCATGCCATATTTCCAAAACATTGTGCAGCAGATTCCTCCTGCACTGCCTACTCCTAGTAAAAAAGGAACTTTGGTTTTTTGGGGATTATTTGTTTTTGCTGCACTTATCGCTTGCTTCTCGTATATCCCATTGGCAGAACTATCACAGGATATTTTTGTCGAAGCTTCGACAAGACGACAGACTTGGTTTTTTCCACAGCGGATGAACAATGCAGTGATGATGTGGGCCGTTTTTAACGGGACTATTGGAGTGCTCATTTTTTATCTCAGCCATAGGTTTTTTGGAAACAGTCATGGGGTCAATAAGGACATGTGGGGTACAAAGATTAACAGAAAAGAGTTATCGCAAACCTTGTTATTGGCAGTGATCATTTTTTTAATTTTCTATTTGATGCTTTCTGGGATTTACTACATTTTCCATATTGATTATCGGTTTCTTTTTATGGGTGTTAGGGTATTTGGGGCCGACAGCTTAATACTATTGCTCATGTATGCGCCTATATTCTTTATATTCTTTTTGTCAAACTCACTGCGCGTCAATGCGGCGATGAGATTTGAAGGGCAACCTTTATGGAAAGACATTCTTACCGTAGGATTTGGAAACTCGCTGGGGTTGCTCCTTATCGTAATTGTTCAATATGTCACATTCGCATATACTGGCACGGTGAATTGGACAGATGGTTGGCTTTATGTCAATCTTCTTTTTGCTTTAGTGCCAATGATGTTTGTTCTACCAATTTTTAATCGATATTTCTTTCTCATGACGGGTAGGATATACCTAGGACCTATGGTCACTTGTCTAATATTTATTATGATCCTACTTACAAATACGGTCGTGTATATTCCATTATGATAAACTAAAAAATGAAAAAGCAGAAGGATATTCATTCATCAAATAAATAGGGATAAACCCCATATAGCCATAAAAAACCTCTAAATTTTTAAATAACAATCCATGAAATTTAAACTACAACTAAGAATTTTCACCCTCACGCTAACGATCTTCTTGATGGCCTTAACGTCACATGGACAAGATGGATTGGAGCTAAAAGGAGTGATGGCATTATCATGGACGACTTCAGGAACAAATGGAGGAAAAGCCATTCATTTGCGCGCCAAGGAAGACATAGCAGATTTAAGTAAATACGCAATTGGTGTGACTAATAATGGAGGAGGTACAGACAGCATCGAGTATAGATTTCCGGTGATGTCTGTTTCAGCAGGAGAAGATATTTTACTTGCAAGAGAGGACAGCACCTTATCAGCGTATTTCACCAGTTGTGCTAGTGAGTTTGAGTATGTGATCCAAAGTGATGCGATGAATCAAAATGGAGACGATGGCATTGAGTTATTTGGTGATACGACGGTCATAGAAACCTATGGAGATGCCAACATAGACGGCACGGGAGAAGCGTGGGACTATGCAGGATCATGGGCATACAAAGACAATAATGTGTGGACGTATGGAGGAGTTGATTGTGCAGCGACCTCAACCACCATGGAAGATTCCGCTTGCCCTTATCCACTTTGTGATTTTGGTCAAGATGAGGGTATCGAAAGGTCTGTTCTCTTTTTAGGAAATAGCTATACTTTCTATTTTGACATGCCAACAATCGTTCAGGATTTAGCCTCATCAGTAGGTGATAAACTGGTTCATGATGAGAATACCACAGGTGGGTATACACTTGAAAATCACCTTGCAGATGGTGAGTCAATTGGTAAAATCAGAAAAGGTGGTTGGGATTATGTGGTGCTACAGGAGCAGAGTACTCGTCCCGTAAGAGATATTGAAATTGTAGAGGAGCAAACATTTGCAAAAGCAGCTGCACTGGATAGTATTCGGCACTTGGCCAACCCCGTCGGCGATGTAATGTTCTTTATGACATGGGGAAGAAAGAACAGTTACGAAGGCCTTTCATTCGAGGGAATGAACGATCTATTACGTGAAAGATATCGCACGATGCAAGCCAACCAAAATGGACTTATTTCCCCAGTAGGGGCAGTTTGGAGATATATAAGGGACAATAGTCCTGCGATTGAACTGTATGATCCAGATGAAAGTCATCCATCTAATGCAGGTTCCTACTTGAGTGCATGTACTTTTTATACGAGTATTTTCCAGAAAGACCCAACAGCGTTGAGCTATGATTTTGACCTTTCGGCAAGTGACGCTCAAACCATAAGAGCAGCAGTGAAAGCGGTTGTTTTTGATTCTCTTTCTTATTGGAATGACTATAAGCCTTTACCGAATAAAGGGATCACTGTTGATTTTGATAATCTAGCAGAGGGCGCAATATTTATGGATACTACCGCTATAGACTTTGCGGTATCAGCAGCGAGTGATAATTCCCAGATCGAAGAAGTAACTTTCATTGCTAATGGAGATACGCTTGCAACGGATAACTCAGCACCATACAACACCACCGTAACAATTGATGGAATTGGAGATTATATTCTTACCGCTGTTGCTAAGGATGCCAACGGAGATCAGAATTATGCTATTCGAAATATTATTAGAACTTCTTCTGATGTTCCTAAAGACCTTGAGTTAGCAGGGATATTTGCGCTTAGTTGGTCTACAGAACCAGGAGTAAATAGTGGAAAAGCAGTTCATTTAAGAGCATTGGCAGATATACCAGATTTAAGTGTTTATGGTATTGGTGTAGCTAATAATGGAGGTGGTACTGATGGCATGGAATACACATTTCCTGCCATTTCGATTGCCGCTGGGGACGATATATTACTTGCAAGAGAAGATGATGCTTTAACAACTTATTTTGGAGACTGTGCAGAGGAGATTGAGCATGTCATTCAAACGGAGGCAATGAATCAAAATGGAGACGATGCGGTAGAGCTATACAGTGGATTTACCGTCATTGAGACCTATGGAGATATTAATGTTGATGGAACTGGACAGGAGTGGGAGTATACAGGTTCATGGGCATACAAAGACAATAATGTGTGGATCTATGGTGGGCTCGGTTGTGCTGCCAATTCTACCACTATGCAAGATTCGGGTTGTATCTATCCACTTTGTGTGCCTGCTGAGGTTATTGATGATGCAACACTATCAGATCTTAAAGTAGATGGAGAAACCATCAATGGTTTTGTAAGTGGGTTATTAAATTATGCACTTGAATTGCCAATAGATCAAATTACTGTTCCTGAAGTAACGGTGACTTCTTCTGATGATAATGCTACTTTTAGTATTACGATTGCTGATGCATTACCAGGTTTAACGAGTGTGGTTGTAACGGCAGTAGATGGAACGACCCAACTAACCTACACGATTGCATTCACCTTAGAAGATGGGGGAGGAACTGTCTTGAGGGTTGAGGAATTGGTGGATCTTAAATTTATAATGCAAAATGGAAGGTTATATATGAAGGGAGAATCATTGAGAGATGTACGTTATGTCGAGGCTTATTCACTATCCGGAAAAAGGGTTTATAAGCAGGGCATAAATAATTCAACCATGACAGAATTGATTGTTCCCCGAGGTGCTGTTTCGATTATTAGATTAAGGAATGATGCCGGTAATGTGGTCTACAATAAGAAGATCATGGTTCATTAAGTAGAAGGTTCTAAAAATGGTGGATTTTGGTCCATTTATGGCGATTCTTTAAGAATCGCCATTTTTTTTGTAAAAAAGTATTTTGTATTCTTATTTTCTACACCGTTTATCTGGAATATCAATAAATAGCCTACCAGCATTTACTGACTCTTGCTCTAGCAAAATAAATCATATAGGCGACCTTGTCGAGCTGCTCAAACAATCAAATTTATGTCAAGGGTCAAGTTACGTTCCTCAAAAGATTTATGGCCTATGCATTAATAGCATTCAGGTTATAAGCAGGCCTACCGTATAAAAAGTATTTTTTTACTCAGGGCTACAGAATAAAATAAAAACGATAGGGCGGAAATCAAGCGCTTTGGAGCAATTTTACTAGGTATGAAATGGGATAATTACTTTTTATTCGATACAAGCATCGGGGAATAGTACCCTTCATGCTAAATTTAATGTTATTAAGAATTTAGAATACTTAGACTAAAGATTAGCTGTATGTACAAAGGGGTTTTAACCAAGATGCGAACGGAATTTGGTTCACCAATTAACTATTTCCTTTACCTAGAGGAACAAATGTTGCATATGAATGGCCTCTTAGATGAGCAAGTAAAAATAGCATTTGTTGGTTATCAATGCTTAAACTGCGGTAGCCCGAAGAAAACGTATAGAATGGGCCACTGTTACGATTGTTTTTATAAAATCCCACAAACGGCAGAATGGATAATTAGACCAGAATTATCAAAAGCACATCTTGATATTGAAGATAGAGATCTCGCTTTCGAGAAAAAAACGCAATTGGCACCACATATTGTCTACTTGGCTTTGTCAAGTAATGTAAAAGTAGGGGTCACAAGAAAAAATCAAGTGCCCACGCGTTGGATTGACCAAGGCGCAAGTGCAGCATTGGAAATTATTGAGGCACCCAATCGCTATTTGGCGGGAATTGCCGAGGTGGCATTGAAGGAATTTGTTGCTGACAAAACAAACTGGAGAAAAATGCTCAAGAATGATATTGAAGAAGAAGACTTGTTTGAGTTTCGAGACAAGCTGTCACAATACATTCCAGAAGAGGTGAAACCTTATTTTTTGCCCGATAGTAAGGAAAAGTGGACCTTGGATTTTCCTGTCCTTCGTTATCCAAAAAAAATCAAAAGCCTTAACCTGACCAAAACGCCTATTTTTGAAGAACGCCTTGTAGGTATCAAAGGACAATACTTACTGTTTGAAGACGATACGGTTTTTAATGTGCGAGGAAATGAAGGTACTGTAGTTGAGCTATCATTTGCTGAAACTTCTTCATAAAAGCCTAATTCCTTTGCTGGGTACTCAAAAACTCCTATCGTTTTGGACACACCAAGGGATAACGAAGAACAATAAATAACATTATTCTATATATCATAATCACTTTTTAGCAGATGGAAAGGGCGAATATGCGCTTTTGTACCTCAAATCTAGTGCTGCTATCAAGCCGGGTAGGCGTGAGGCAGGCTAGTCATTTTTTCTTATCAGAAGCATCGGGCCGAAAAAACGAATCGAACCGGCTGCTGGACTGATCGAAAAGAAAAGAGTTTCACAAATTAGCGGTCAATTTTCTTTTTACCACAGGTTCAGAAAACTCCGCTATCCTATTCTTTTTACAGGAGATTTGTGGTTAACATAATACATAATTTCTTATTTTTATAATATTTGCGTACGTTCGTAGCTAGGAAATCTAGCCATGCTATAAAAGCTACAGTCTAGACCTATTTTCTCACTTACTTTTAATTATTTATATACGATGAGCTTCGACGTTTCTCACTCTACCAAAAATGCCAAACAATATGCTAAGCGTTATGGAAACACAAAATTATGGGAACAAGTGCTGCAAGAAATCAACCCAACGTATCATGTTTCCGGATTGAACGAACCCGAGCTCCCGGTTATATTAAACGAGGATCCTGATAATGTAAATTTTCTACATTGGGCATTTATGCCGTTCGAGTTTGCCCCACAGATAAAAGGCAAGCCTATGAATACGCTCTATGCCAGAGATAATAGGATATTTACAGAGAGGAGCATCTATCGAGGTGCTGCGGAGACCAGAAGATGCTTGGTCATGTTAGATGGTTTTTTTGATGATTACAAGAAGGATGATCTAATATTTCCCCATTACGTGCAGCTGAAAACCAAAGAACCTTTTATGGTGGCAGGGTTATGGCAAACATTTACCAATCCGAAAGACGAAGTTCAATCCAACACGCTCACGATAGTTACTGGGCCTGCAAACAAGGAAGTGGCTTGGATCCACAACGAAACGCCTTATACACCGGAATCTAGGATGATGTTTATTGTGGACAAAAAAGATGATCAAACTTGGCTGCATGGAAGCGCAGCGGAAGCCGAAGCGTTGATCAAACCATTTCCTGACGGCTTGCTTGACTATTACCCATGTCAACCACTCAAGACAGTGAAGAAGCTGCACCGATTGTATATGGGAAATGTCCCTGCTTTGCTAGAAAAAAAGCGCTACAAGGAATTAGATTGATTTCGCCAGCAGTTTTGTGTTCCGCCAAAGCGGCTAGCTTAAAACTGCCTTTATGGGTTTTAGTCTCTTTTATACTAGTCGCTTAGACAATCGTTTGGTATTGTGAAGCACTAAACAGGTTACTTCGAGTAACCTGTTTAGTAAAAGATACGAATCAAACCCACGCCGCAGCTAATAAAATGTAAAACAGGAATTAGTCCGATTAAAAGATCCCGCGGATTTGAGAACTTTCACCAATGTCTATCGCTCACAGACCTTTCAATAGTAAATCAATAGTTCTATTCTGTTCCATATAGCAAAGAAAAACGGCTCTGTTATGCCACAAACCTTGGCAGAGTGTGAGCTTTGAATAATACAGATCATTTCTTTAAGACCGTCATTTCTGCGCAGGCAGGAATCCCATCAAAAAGGTGTTAGGATATTGTTCTCTGCCTTAGAAACGGAGAATCTTCTCACCAATGTCTATCTCTCACAGACTTTTCATTAATAAATCCAAAATTCTATTCTGTTCCATAGAGTAAAGAAAAACGGCTCTGTTATGCTACAAACCATGGCAGAGAATGAGCTTTGAATAATACAGATCATTTTTTTAAGACCGTCATTCCTGCGCAGGCAGGAATCCCATCAAAAAGGTGTTAGGATATTGTTCTCTGCCTTAGAAACGGAGAATCTTCTCACCAATGTCTATCTCTCACAGACTTTTCATTAATAATTCCATAGTTCTATTCTGTTCCATATAGCAAAGAAAAACGGCTCTGTTATGCTACAAACCTTGGCAGAGTGTGAGCTTTGAATAATACAGATCATTTCTGCGCAGGCAGGAATCCCATCAAAAAAGGTGTTAGGATATTGTTCTCTGCCTTAGAAAAGGAGAATCTTCTCACCAATGTCTATCTCTCACAGACTTTTCATTAATAAATCCAAAATTCTATTCTGTTCCATAGAGCAAAGAAAAACGGCTCTGTTATGCTACAAACCTTGGCAGAGTGTGAGCTTTGAATAATACAGATCATTTCTTTAAGGCAGTCATTTCTTTAAGGCAGGAATCCCATCAAAAAAGGTTTTACGATGTTGTTTTCTGCCTTAGAAACGGAGCGTATTCTTACTGCAAGCTTTTAATATAGTAATGCCCCTTAGCCGAGCAGGTTTGGGACTGCCAGTCATTTTTTCTTGTCCGAAGCGTCGAACCGGCGAACCGGCGAATCGTCGCACCGGCGAATCGGCGAATCGTCGCACCGTCGCACCGGCGAATCGTCGCACCGGCGAAAAGACTAGAAATTTTAAATGGTAGGTGGTCGTGCGAGTGGAAAACGTTTGCGATTATTGATTAGCTCATATTAATACAAGTAGTTGTACATACAGTCATTTTGTACTATTACACCAATAGTATGACGATCTTATACAAAATTCTGCAATTATGGCTACTGTGCGCAAAACAATAACTTTTACCGATCAACAAGATAAATGGATCAAAGCTCAAATCACTGCTGGGGAATTTACCAATGATAGTGAATACCTAAGACACCTTGTTCGTCAAGATCAGTCTAAGAATACCAAGTTTGCCTCTTTAAAAATGGCTATTGAAAAAGGTCTTGAAAGTGGAATTAGCGAGCGCACAATCCCTGATATTATGAAAAAGGTGGAGGATAGAATGAAAGCCGATGGACGCTTATAGACTTTCCATAGCATGTGAAATTGATATTTCTGAAATCTATGAATATGGTATCGAGAATTTCGGATTAAGCCAAGCACAAGAATATTTGATTGGTCTTCACGATTTATTCAAGACTCTTGCAGGAAATTCCAACATTGGTAGAGATGATTATGAGTTTTATCCGTTGCTCAAGAGGTTTGGATACAAATCTCGTATGATTTTTTATCTTCAATCAGCATCTGTGGTTTTTATTGTGAGAAGCCTTAACCAAAGTATGGACTATGAAAGGCACTTAACTTAGATATTACCACTACAGATTAACACTCCGCTTGTTGAAAAATCTCAAATTTAAAGCAGTTTTAAGTGTTCCGCCAAATCGGCTCACTTGACACTGTCCTGATGAACCTGAGTGCCTTTGGCACGGGTCGCTCATGCCATTTATCATTTAGGGTAAACGTCTTGGTAACACGTTGTAAATCTGCCATACAAAAAATATAGTTGCAGATACTGATTAAGAGATTTCTCAGATTAGAATGCCATTGATAAAGAAGCTGTACTATGTCCGAGATCGTTTCAAATTCGTCATAAGGAATTTAATGCTTGTGCCTTGCTCATCAATTAATAAGAAGTTCAGTACAAACTTCATTGTGACAGGATTAGGCGTCATTCCGGTATAAAGAGATATCGGTGCGTTCATTTTTTTGATTTATTTACGCTTTTGCCTAAAAAAGACAGGAGTCATTTTGTTGTTCTACCATTTAACATCCGCCAACTGAGCTATTGGCACCTTTACATTTTGTATGGATACCTGTTGCGCCACTAAAACCTGGTCATTTGTGATATTCATTTTCAGCCTCTTTTTTTTTATTATTTCTGAATACTAATCATCAAATTTAATTGCTTATCAAATGTTACATTTCAACTGGGGATTGAAATTTTAATTTTATTTAGATTTTCATTCAATGCTATCTGGCAAGACAATCGTGAATTTTCAAAAACAACAGGCAGTGTTTCGAGCATTAAAAACTCCTCATCTATTTGCTCATCTAATGGCGGGGAACTCTCCAGCACCCTTACATGGCAGGTTGCGCACAAAGCAATGCCGAAGCAAGTTCCTTCAATCTGTTCATAATCATTTGCTTTTAAAAACTCCATCAGATTTAAACCCATATCATTTGGGGCTTCAAGATTGATCTCTCCTGCGCTATTAAGCACAGTTATGGTTACACTATTTTTCATTTTCAAAAAGCATTTACACCACTTACCGTAGTGTATTTCATGGTATATTTCGCTCCGGGGTTGATGTATCGAAAGGCACTATGTGCCATGATTGCCGCTTCATGAAAACCGCATAAAATCAACTTCAATTTATTTTGATAGGTGTTAATGTCGCCAATGGCATAAATACCAGATTCGTTGGTAGAATAATCTTCGATGTTTACTTCGATAGCGTTTCTATCAATATTTAATCCCCAATCTGCTATCGGCCCTAACTTAGGGCTTAATCCAAAAAGAGGTATTAAATGATCTACATCAATCATTTCGATATCATTTGTTTTAGCACTGGATACCGCTACTCTTTCTAACTTTTGCTCGCCTTGCACCTCTTTAAGGTTAGCATTCAACAGGACTCTTATTTTTTTTTCTTCCGCAAGCTTTAATACTTTATTTACACTGTGCGGACTTCCTCTAAATGTTTCGCTGCGGTGTACAAGCGTTAATTCTGAAGCAATATCAGAAAGGTGTATCGCCCAATCTAAGGCACTGTCGCCACCTCCGGCAAGCACAATTTTTTTATTTCTATATTTTTCCGGGTCGAGTATCATATAACTCACACCCTTTTCATTTTCAAATTTTTCCAATCCCATTACTTGTGGCTTGCGAGGTTCAAAGCATCCTAATCCTCCTGCTATTACCACCACATTTGCGCGTATTTCTGTTCCCAGGTGGGTAGTAATAATAAAATCTTTCTCACTGATTTTATTTAATGATTCCACACGTTCGCCAAACGTAAATGTTGGTTTAAATGGCTCAGCTTGTTTTAATAAATTAGTAACTAATTCCTCCGCTTTTATCGTCGGAAAACCGGGTATATCATAGATTGGTTTTTTAGGGTATATTTCGGTTAGCTGTCCGCCAGCTTGAGGTAAATAATCTATTAAATGGCATCTCAACTTTAATAAGCCAGTTTCAAAAATGGCAAATAATCCTACTGGACCTGTACCAATAATAGCAATATCTGTTATTATCATAATTTTGTTTTATTGTAGGGGGGGGGGAACCCATTAAATTTCATTCATTTTTCTCACGAAAATCATTTTATCATCACCTACAGAGACTAAATAATTATGATATGTACTCCACATCAATTTATTTACTGAATGTGTATGTGCTTCAAATTTTTCTTTTGTGATGCGTTTTATTAATTGATATGTTTTTGCATCCCATATTTTTATGCTTTTATCGCGGCTGGCGGTGGCAAATAATGTCGCATCAGGATTAAATACAATATCGTAAATAGCCCAATTATGTGCGGGAATTGACTTTACCAATTCATAATTACCTACTTGCCAAACATTCAAATGAGCATCTCTTCCTCCTGTTAAAAGGAATTTACCATCTGGGCTATACCGTACAACATTTGACGCAAGATCATGTGCAATAAAATCTTTTTTATGATTTAATGTGTGCAGGTCAAGTACAAGAATATTGCAATCTCCTAAGGCAACAGCTATTTCAGAAGTCGTATAATTAAAATCTATGCTGCGAACTTTCTGCTGTGATAGTTTTTTCATTTTAATCAATGACAAAGTATCAAGGGAGCAGACGGCAAAATTACCATCGCCACCAGCTGTATAAAAACAATTGGTTTGTAATGAATATTTTATGTCAAAAATGGGTGCTGTATGATGTTGCAGGATTTTGATTTCTTCTTTTTTCTCTAAATCAACTATGTGAATACTTCCTGATGTTGTTCCTGCAAGCAACACATGTTTTTCGGGAATATGACAAATTGCATAAACAGGCTCGGGTAAGTGTGCCGCAAACTCTTCGGCTTGCAGGGTTTCTAAATTCCATAATGCAATAAACCTATCACTGCCTGCTGTATAAAGCGTATGTTCAGATACTCCTTTGTCCATCGCATAAATACATCCACTATGTCCAGTAAGTGTTGCGATATGTTTTATATCAATGTTTGTTCTTTTTGTTGTTTCCATTTTACCGTGCTATTTGTTTTGAATAACACCAAGTCGAAAAATTACTTTTGCTTTACATAATTAATGACCCCACCTCTTAAAATAATGTCAATTTGCCTCTCACTGATATTGTAAGTAAGTGGGATTTCAATATTTTTCTCAACTACAGTAGCTATTACTGAATGGCTGTTTTTAATGGCTTTCCTTAAGCCTTTTATCCGTAAAATATCACCTTGTTCTAATTTGTCCCAGTCAGATTGGTTTTTGAATTCAAAAGGAATCAGACCAAAATTGATTAGGTTTTGCCAGCCGATACGGGCATAAGATTTGGCAATGGCAAATCTTTGTCCAAGATACCGAGGAGATAATGCAGCGTGTTCTCTGCTAGAACCTTGGGCGTAATTTTCGCCTGCTACAACACAAAAGTGCGTATGTGTTTTTTGATTTTGAATGGCGTGCTCATAGAAGCTTTCGTCAATGGCATAATAAGCATATTTACTTATTTCCGGAATATTTGAACGCAAGGGTAGTACATCGGCACCCGCTTTCAGTATTCCATCTGTTGAGATATCGTCTCCCATTTTTAATAGAATAGGGATTTCCAGTTCATCTGGAAGATTCTCAAAATCTGGAAGGGTTTTAATATTTGGCCCCTTAGTCAATTCAGTTGATTCTTTAGTTGGAGCAATCAACAGCTTTTTGTTTATCTTGATTTGGGTTGGCTCTTTCCATTTTGGATACGAAATATTCATCAAAGGCTCAAGTTCTCTTGGATCAGTAATTTTTCCAGTAAGTGCAGAAGCTGCAGCAGTTTCCGGGCTACATAGGTATACCTGGTCATCGAGTGTTCCTGAGCGTCCCGGAAAATTACGAGGCATAGTTCGGATACTGATCGTATTAGTGGCAGGGGCTTGCCCCATACCAATGCAGCCCATACAGCCGGATTGATGAAGGCGCGCACCTGCAGATATTAAAGGCCCAAGACCACCCATTTCAGTCAAATTTTCTAACACTTGGCGAGAGGAGGGATTGATATCCAAACAAATATGGGGAGAAACAACTTTGCCTTTTACAATTTGAGCAGCAATCCAAAAATCACGTAATCCTGGATTTGCAGAAGAACCAATCACAACTTGTTGTATTTTTAATCCGCTAACTTCTCTTACCGGAACAACATTGCCCGGGCTGCCAGGAAGCGCAATTAAAGGTTCTAGTGCAGCTAAGTCTATTTCAGTATTAAGATCGTACGTTGCGCCCACATCGGCTTCCAGTTTTGTCCACTGGTCTTCCCTGCCTTCTTGTATAAGAAATTCACGGGTGATTTCATCTGAAGGAAATACCGAAGTTGTAGCACCTGTCTCTGTGCCCATATTAGCGATAACATGACGATCCCAAGCACTCAGTGATTTCAGACCTGGTCCATAATATTCTAAGATATATCCACGTCCTCCAGTTACATCATACCTGCGAAGCATTTCTAAAATCACGTCTTTAGCGCTTACCCAGTCGGGCAACTTTCCAATAAGTTTTATGCCCATCACTTTTGGCATTTTAACAAAATAGGGTTCCCCCGCTGAGGCGAGCGCCACATCCAATCCACCTGTACCGATGGCAAGCATTCCAAGACCGCCCCCGGCAGGAGTATGACTGTCTGAGCCCAACAGCGTTTTGCCGGGCCTACCAAAACGCTCCATGTGTACTACATGACTAATTCCGTTTCCTGATCTGCTGAACCAGAATCCAAAACGTGCCGCTGCGGACTGTAGAAATAGATGGTCATCCATATTCTTATAATCCGTTTGAAGCAAGTTGTGGTCTACATATTGTACCGCGACCTCTGGTTTTATTTTATTTAAATTAAATGCTTCCAATTCCAGCATTACCAATGTACCTGTGGCATCTTGTAATAATACCTGATCAATTTTTAACCCGATTTCGGTCCCTGGATTCATTTCACCAGATATAAGATGTGAACTGATTAATTTTTGACTTACGTTTCGTTTATCCATTTTGTCAGTTTTTTTATTCAAGTCATTCAAGTCATTTTTTTAGTCTGTTTGTATAGAGGAACAGTAGAACAAGCTTCGCCGTACATAATACTTTTTGCAACGGGGCGTAAAAGTCTGGTGATTTCCACATAAGCAGCCTGTGGTACAGGCAGATGGCCGCAACCCTTTATAACAACCCGGGCATCTTTATAATCATTGATATCTAGCTTGTTGAGTATCTCGTTATACAAAATTGTTTCAAGTATTTCAAAATCACCGAACACGACTTTTTTTACAAATGGATCTAACCTTGTGGCCAATAGCATGTATGCCCAGGTTGGAACAACAGCATCTGCTGAACAAATAAGAGCAACGTATTTATCTGTGTATTTACTCCAGTCTTCATTCTTAATAAAATCCCTAAAGTCTTTTTCTTTCAATAATAGACCTTGAAACAAGTGGTCTTTTATATCGAACAAGACACGCTCCCCCTGAGGATAAAAATCTTCAAGGTTGATGGTGATAATGCCACTTAATGCTACTTTATTAATTATTTCTTTTTCCATTTTACATAAATCCTAATTCGAGTAGTGCCTCTTCGCTCATCATTTCTTTCTCCCAGGCAGGTTCAAAAGTCATTGATATTTTTGCTGATTTAACGCCTTCTATTTCCCGCAATTTTTGTTCTGTTTCAGGTGGCAATGTTTCTGCTACCGGGCATGAGGGTGATGTTAAAGTCATTATCAATGTGAGGTTGTCATCTTTATCAATATTGAGTTCGTAAATCAAGCCTAACTCCCAAATATCAACAGGTATTTCAGGGTCGTAACAACTTTTAAGTGTATCAATAGCCTTTTGTGTAAGCTCCGTATTTTGTGTAATTATTATTGCTGCCATTTTTGTAGTTTAATGTTGTAACCGTATTAATGTTGAGAGTTCAAGCTGTAGACTTCAATAGCATTGCATCAAGCTTCATTTGTTTTATCATACTAACTAAACCATTACCACGGGCAGGGGAGAGGTGCTGGATCAAGCCTATTTTATTAACAAAGTCAAATGGTGTCTTTATAATTTCATCTGATGTATGACCTGATATAACTCTTATCATTAATGCTACAATTCCTTTCGTAATAATAGCATCACTATCGGCTGTAAAAACAACTTTTTTATCATACAATTCTGAGTGCAGCCACACCCTGCTTTGACAGCCCTTTATTAACCTGTCATCGGTTTTGTTTTGCTTGTCAATTAATGGTAATTGTTTTCCTAAATCAATCAGGTGCTCGTACTTTCCTTCCCAGTCATCACCAAATAACTCAAACTCTTCTATTATTTCATTTTCTAATTCTTCGATCGTCATTTATATGTGTAAAAGTCTAATATTTAAAATCCCATATTAGAAAGCTCAGTCCAGCAAACTTTGGACTTTTAACTTTCGACTTTTGCGTTGTTACCCCTAGATCCAAATACGATAGGGGCTTGCCATTAATTTTTTTGGAAAGTATAGGGAAATCCTGTCGCCGTTTTCAAATATTTAGAATACTGTTTTTCATGATGGCTTCCATTTTTATTATTTAAATTGTTTGGAAATCCTTTCTTTAACATATTCACGTAAAGCCTCAATTTTTATAGTATTTACAACGTCCGAAGCAAACGCGTGCATCAATAATTTTTTAGCACTTTCTTTGCTCAAACCACGAGTACGCAGGTAAAACATGCTTTCTGTATCCAGCTTACCTGTTGTTGACCCATGTGAACATTTTACATCATCGGCATAAATTTCTAATTGTGGTTTTGTATTGATTGTCCCAGCTTCACTTAATAAGATATTTTTGTTTGATTGAAATGCGTTGGTTTTTTGCGCATCTTTTCTAACAAATATCTTTCCATTAAAGGTAGCGGTTGAATTACCATCAATAATGCCTTTGTAAAGCTCGTTGCTATTGCAGTTTGGCTTGCGGTGATCTACCACGGTGTGGTTGTCTACCACTTGATTTTCGGTGGTTAAATACAATCCGTTCAAATGCGACTCGATATGTTCATCATCCAACACTAAAGTCAAATTATTACGAACTAACGAACCACTCAAGGTAAATGTATAGGTAGAAAATACGCTTTGTTTTTGTTGAATTATGTGTGTGGTATTCATTAAATAACCCAATTCATTTTCATCTTGAATTTTGTAATGGTCAACAATAGCGTGCTTATCAACTACAATTTCTGTTAATGCATTGTTAAAAATTTTCGCAGTAGAATCTACCGTTTCAAACGATTCGATAACTTTTGCTTGCGCATTATCATCAACAACGATTAAATTTCGTGGATGAATAATGGTGTTTTCAAAGGCTGTTGAAATATGAATGATGTGTATTGGTTTTTCAATAATCGCATTTTTTGCAACATGAATAAATACTCCATCTTTATTCATAGCGGTATTTAAAGCAATAAATGGATCTGATTTCACATCCGCATATTGTGCATAATGTTTTTCAATAACAGGGGAATTACTGGTTACTGCATCTACTAAACTACAGATTGTTAATCCCTCTGGAAGGTCCTGCAAGTTTGATAATCCTTCAATAAAAACACCGTTCTCAATAATTACAACATACGCATCTTTTAAAAATTTCAAGGGCTCAATTTGCTCATCTTTACAGTTTTTATTTGTTGAGAAATTAAACGAATCCTTCAGCATCAAATCCACACGAGTATATTTATATTTTTCGTGCTTTCGGTTTGGAATACCTTGTTCGTAAAAGCTTTCCATGGCTTTATCACGAAGTGCTGTATCACCAAATAAAAATAATTTGGATGTCTCAAATTCAGAAATCAATTTATCTTTTATCGAACTTGTTTTAATAGCTGTTTCCATTTTATAATAAATTAAGCTTCTACTTCTTCTTTAATAAAATCATATCCTTTTTCTTCTAACTCTAAAGCCAATTTTTTTGATCCAGACTTTACAATTTTTCCGTTGTATAAAATAGGAACAAAATCAGGTATGATATAATTCAACAACCCCTGATAGTGGGTGATGACCATGGTGGCTTTTTCTTTCGACTTTAACTTATTTACTCCGTTAGCAACAATTTGCAACGCATCAATATCAAGTCCGCTATCGGTCTCATCAAGTATGGATAGTTTCGGGTCCAGCATGGCCATCTGAAAGATTTCATTACGTTTTTTTTCCCCATCACTGAAACCTTCATTTACCGAGCGATTGGCAAGTTTTACATCTAGCTCTACTAAGTTTCGCTTTTCTTTGAGCGTCATTAGAAAATCTTTTGCTTTCACAGGTTCTAACCCTTTGTAAGCACGAATTTCATTAATAGCAGTTTTCAAAAAATTAACATTGCTTACTCCTGGAATTTCAATAGGATACTGAAACGCAAGAAACAACCCTTCTCTGGCTCTGTCTTCAGCCTCTAGGTCTAGCAGGTTTTCACCATTATAGATTACCGTACCTTCCGTAACTTCATGTTCAGAACGCCCTGCAAGTATTGCGGTCAATGTGCTTTTTCCTGAACCATTCGGGCCCATTATAGCGTGCACTTCTCCCTCTTTTATTTCTAAATTAATCCCCCTCAGAATTTCTTTTCCGTCAATCGATGTATGTAAATTTCTAATTGATAGCATTTTTAGAGTCTTAGGAATGATGAGAATTTGTTTTACCCTACTGAGCCTTCCAAAGAAACCGCCAACAACTTTTGTGCTTCAACAGCAAACTCCATTGGTAATTGACTTAATACATCTTTGCAATAGCCGTTTACAATTAAACCGATCGCTTTTTCATTATCAATTCCTCGTTGATTGCAATAAAACAACTGGTCTTCACCAATTTTAGAGGTTGTTGCTTCGTGTTCTACAACTGCAGTGTTGTTTTTTATTTCGATGTATGGAAACGTATGTGCACCGCATTGATCCCCCATCAATAAACTATCGCATTGCGAAAAATTTCGGGCATTTTCGGCACGTTTTGCAATACGTACCAACCCTCTGTAGCTGTTGTTGCTAAAGCCTGCCGAAATCCCTTTTGATATGATTGTACTTTTAGTGTCGTCCCCGATATGGATCATTTTTGTTCCTGTATCGGCTTGCTGATAGTTGTTGGTAACTGCAACAGAATAGAACTCACCTACCGACTTGTCGCCTTTTAAAATGACCGATGGATACTTCCAAGTAATTGCAGAACCTGTTTCTACTTGTGTCCAAGAAATTTTAGCGTTTTCTTCCAAACAAATACCCCGTTTAGTAACAAAATTGAAAACACCTCCCTTACCGTCTTTATCGCCCGGATACCAGTTTTGCACCGTACTATATTTTATTTGTGCATTTTTATGCGCTACAAGCTCCACTACTGCTGCGTGTAATTGATTTTCATCACGCATGGGTGCGGTACAGCCTTCCAGATAACTCACATACGAATCTTCCTCTGCAATAATTAAGGTACGTTCAAATTGACCAGTACCTGCCGCTTCTATTCTGAAGTAAGTAGAAAGTTCCATCGGACAATGGACGCCTTTTGGAATATAACAAAACGAGCCATCGGTAAAAACAGCAGAGTTCAGTGCCGCAAAAAAATTATCGTTCGAAGGAACAACCGAGCTTATGTATTTTTTTACTAATTCAGGATGTTCTTGAATCGCTTCGCCAAGCGAACAAAAAATAATTCCTTTTTCAGCGAGTATTTCTGTAAATGTTGTTTTCACAGAAACACTATCCACAACAATATCCATTGCGATGGTACTTTCTACACCTGTAAGTCGTTCTTGTTCTTGGATAGAAATACCAAGCTTATCAAATGTTTTTAACAATTCTGGATCAACCTCATCTAGACTATTTAATGTCTTTTTTGGCTTTGGAGCGGAATAATATATGATGTCCTGAAAGTCTGGTTTCTGGTAAGAAACATGAGCCCAGTCTGGCTCCTCCATTGTTAACCAATGACGATATGATTTTAATCGATAAGTTAACATCCACTCAGGTTCGTTTTTCTTTGCAGAGATAAAACGAATAATATCTTCATTCAATCCTTTCGGTGCACTGTCAGAGTCAATATCGGTAACGAAACCATATTTGTATTCCGTACTGATTTTTTTTTCTATAACCTCATTCATACTTTTTGCGTTTTACTGTATGTTATTTATTGGCAAATCCCAATAATCATCTAGATTAAATTAATAGGTGTAGTGTGTCCTTTTTGATAAATAATTCTTCTTTGCTTTCCCTCCAGTTTTCATCATCTACACAACAGTCAACAGGGCAAACAGCGGCACATTGGGGCTCATCATGAAAGCCAACACACTCTGTGCATTTATCGGCAACTATGTAATAAAATTCGTCTGAGATAGGCTCTTGCGGATCATTTGCAACGACAGTTAATCCACTTTTTGAATTGAACGTTTCTTTTATTGATGTGCCATCGGAAAAGCGCCATTCATCACCCCCTTCGTAGATCGCGTTATTAGGGCATTCCGGTTCACAAGCGCCACAATTAATGCATTCATCTGTAATTATAATTGCCATATCTTATGTTCTTATATTGTTGTAAGAGCATCCAGATTGTTACATTTTTTAAAAAATACCTCGATACTTTTAACCTTACATTTTTAAATTATTTTAAACGCCAAACGATTCTCCACAACCACAAGTTCTACTGGCGTTCGGGTTGATAAATACAAAGCCTTTTCCGTTTAAGCCTCCCGCATAGTCCAGCTCTGTACCCATTAAATACAAAATGCTTTTTTTGTCGACGGCAATCGTTATTCCTTTGTCTTCAAAAATCTGATCGCTTTCTGTAATAACATTATCGAACACGAGTTTGTAGGACAGACCTGAACAACCACCACCTTCAATACCTACACGAATAAAGGTACCTTTGGGGCTATTTTCGTTTGCTATTAAACTTAAGGCATGCTGTTTTGCACGCTCTGAAACTGTTATCATTTTGTTTGGGAATTAGATTAATATTAAGCTGTTTTTATTCTTTTTAATTGATATTTTTTTCAAGAAAACCTTGGAAAGTAAATGCCGCTTCCTTTTCATTATTGGATAAATCCGCCAGTGTTATCTTATCCAGTAGCTTGTCAATAGAGGATTGTACCATTGACCAAAGGGAGCGAATAGAACAATCAAGAGAATTAGTGCACAGCTTTAATACTCCCACATGATTGGCACAAAAATCTTCATCAAACAAACGACCACCTAAAGCTTTCAAGACATCATTTACTGTAATCTCCGAAGCAGGCCTAGCAAGTACATATCCACCAACATGACCTTTGGTGCTGTTAATCAAGCCCTCAACACGAAGTATTCTGGTTAATTTGGCAACATTGGGTTGTGATAAACCTTCCGCATCGCTAAGCTGAGGAATGCTTAATCCAGATTGATTATTACATTTTGCAATACGTACCAATATCCTTAATCCGTACTCGTCCTGTGCTGTTATCTTCATTGTTAAAAATTTTAAGCCTATTAGTGGGTTTTATTGTGATTTGAAATAAGCCAACAAGCCAAAAGTAAAGATTATTTCTCTATATGTACTAAAAAGTACAGATTAAATTATACTTAAAAGTACATTGAATTTTTTGCGCTTGATGAAGGAGCCATTATCCTTGATATTTCAGCGGAAAAGCAAATGCGCGATTTGGTTTATGTAACTCAAGAAAAACCAGGATTTTTATAACCATAAATGTTTGATGATGAACGAGCAATTGAGTTTAAAACTGATCTAAGGGGCGAATAATCCAATAAATTCTGGCTGTAGATGCTCAGGCTGAAAGGGCAAAATTACCTAGGCAGTTAACTTGACTATGTGGATGGATACACTACCTATCTTTTTTTGTTTTTGTTTTTGCTATGTCGTAACCTGAGACTAGGTAGCTAGGCGACTTTAAAAAAGTGGCTAACCACACAAGATCTAATAATGTCAAAAAATGCCCTATTTTACTTTAAAAGGAGATCAGTCCCCTTATAGAACCAAAGTTGCGATAACTGATCTTATTTTTAACATGCCTAGCGGCCTTGCCATAAAATGCTGAAGTTGCTATATAATGTCCTAGCTTATCACTAGCCGTGCCTGATAATATTGCCGGGGCAAATGGCTAGAGGTGTCGGGGGGACGGTTATTCTTCATTAATATTTTGGCGTAAAGGTCATTTTCGTCCTAATATTCACTCACTCTATTTCTTGGTAAACGAGTACTCTTTTGACATTTTTTGCCGGAGGGCTGCCCGACTAGGGAAGACGGAGGGAATGGCAAATGTGGGCGGTTATCTTGAGAAGCCTTTATATGAGTTTTTCTTTAAATTTTCAATATCAGCTAAACCCTTATCGCTTCCCAATTTTGCTCTATCCAAAAGAAGGTCCCCTTTTGAAATGATATTGATTTGAACTTCATCAAGTTCACCAATCTTTTTTTGCCATAACACTTACGAAAATCTTCATGGTAATACGCAACAAGATTGGGAAGAAAATCAAAATCAACTTCATGCAAATGGAATTTGATGAATATTTTAGTTGGATCAAAGACCATCTTCTCTAACTCATCCTTTAATTCAGAAAAAATTGCAGTTATTGACTTTGTAAGTTTTATGTAAGTCTTATGTTTAGTCTTATTGTTTGCCAAATACCATACATCAATATTATAATCAATGTCTTTGGGTAGGTTTGAAGATGGTCTTTACTTTCCATAAAAACCTTTTGCTACTGCTCCAACAAGCATATATTTTACATGATTCTTGTTTAGTGCGTTAGAAAAATTCTAAATTCTTCCGGCTAAGTCCTCCTTCATCTTGCTAGATTTTTACAGCGCTTTAAGACGTTCCTTTCTTAATTTTTTTTAATGATTGAGCAGCTTTCTTTTGACGTAGCTTTTCCTTTTATGTCAGAGATCGTACTAGTCTATCCTTTTTTGACTCGTCGTATGAACTATATAACTGTAGAGAAGCCATGGGGCAAATGTGATGATGAATAACTAGTAAGCAAACGCATAACTAGTCCAGTTTTTAAGCGAAAAGAGCACACTTCGAAGCGGTTAATTTGATCTCTGTTCATAACAGTCAATGGTTAAAGGACTATCAATTAATATAAAATTTATGATTGCAGGTTTCTATTACGTTAATACAAAATATGTGAATTTATAAAAACGTTTTGCTAGTCTCTTTTTGCTAATCATCCTTTGTTTGACCCAACCTAAGTGATCGTGGTTTGATTTGAAATGGTCATATTTAGTTTGAAAATGGTCGTCTTCTTATCAGGAACGGCCATTTTTTAGTTTGAAATGGTCATTTTTTGATTGGAAATGGTCGTCTTCTATTTCGAAATGGGCATATGCTTCTTCGAAATGGTCATATTTTTATTCCGGATCGTGATTTCAGCTTGGCGAGCAGGCATTGTTTAAAACTTGAAGGGTTTATGTACGGTCGGAGAGTAACCTCGCTTAACTAAACAGGTTATTCCAAGTAACCTGTTTAGTGTTTGATTAATGCCTCTTTCCTGCAAATATTTCTTGATTTATATCTCGCTTAGAGAGATCATTATACTTCCTTTCGCTATTTTAGATTTGTTATAAATATTAAAGACTGGTGAACCGCATAAAAGCGGTTTTGGAAGAAATGGGTATCCTGCAAACTTGGATTATTGAGAGGCTTAGTGAAAATTAAAATAGGACCGACGGCTAGTCTTTTGACTTTATCAACCCTCAAATCATTCACTTCATTACTTAGTAACTATGAAGGGGAGGCCCAAACCCTTTTGACAATTATGGCAGAATACAATCATTGAGGAAAGAGGATTGGTGAGACAGTTTGCGATAACAAATAGAACGACTAAGTTAGCCCTGTTACAATACTAAATAAATTCTCGAATGGCATTAGACGGCATACATGCTGCGGACGTGATCAACGCATTAGAAATATTTCTCGACAAGTGCAGGCCACCGGAGCATATGAGGCATGAATTGGATCTAAGTTATCGTATTGACAAACAGAGCGTAATCATCTTTGAGTTTCGACCACATCGGCATAAAAAAAACGAGACCTTAGAAAGTTCGATGGCTAAAGCGACTTGGGTGCATACCCAAGATCTCTGGAAAATCTATTGGATGCGTTCCGATCTAAAATGGCATAGTTATGAACCTTGTCCAACCACAAAGACGATTCAGCAGCTCTTGAAAGTGGTTAATGAAGATCGTCATGGCTGCTTTTGGGGTTGATCATACATGGTTCGCGAATGGAGAATCTATCTACTATTTGAGCTGCTAAACTTAAATTATCGCGTATTGTGCGATACGATAATTCGAATGAGCGAATGCCCTGAGTAAAGAATCTGTTTGTACGTCCATTGGTTTAAATCTGTGATGCAGACAATAAAATTTGAAACACGGATTAGTCGGATTATTAGATTTTTCAGAGGAGAATACCCTGGATAGAGACTCCATATTATCTCAGTCATCAGTGCAAATCTGTGATGCAGACTAAACTTTCGGAAGCTTTGATTATTCCTGACCATCACTGTTCGTAGTGAGGTTGACGCGTTAAGATCTCTAACCATGACGCTGCGTTGTGAGGTCGCTGGGATTGGCTTTAATGTAAAATCATTATCGTACTGACATCCGATCACTGATTTTATATTAATCAGCGAGCTGATCACAAATCATTAAACTTTTTATATAATGTTATCGTGTTATGTTAAATATGCTTTGGGTTTTGCGTTGGGGTTAATAGTTTAGGGTTTGGCCTTTTTCGTCCTTAGAAGTAGTCACTTCATTTCTTGGTAGACACGAGTGCTCTTTTGACATTTTTGGCAGGAGGGGTGTCCGACTAGGGAAGGTAGTGAGAATGGCAAATGTGTGCGTTAATAGTTTTAATCATCTTCGATAATATGCTTTACCTCTATTGACCTGAATTTTTGCTCCTGATTTCCCGATTCTATAGTTTGTCATCGGCAGACTTGCACCGTAGTTTTCCGCAATTTCTTCACTACTCATTCCTTGTTTCAAGGCCCAAATGAGTCCCTCTCTAGGAAGTTGTAAACATCCGCCAAGCCATTCTGCTTCTGCTTCATGTTCTGGATTGTGATCTCTTAAAAGAAGATTCAAACCATTCGACTTCAGAGGAACAGACGGCTCATGTTTACACAAAATGTGAGCAATTTCATGCATTATGGTGCTTTCGGCCCTTACACCAGCATGGGTTTCATTGTAAATGATGAAATGTTTTTGATTACACTTGAAGGTAGCTCCTGACCATTTGGAACTATCTTTTTTAATGAGTAGATCTAAATGATGTTCAGGCAGTCCGTCTATAACGGATGGAGTTAGAATATCTATAGATAGATGGTCTGCAAGCTCCTTTGCAGACAGATAATCCTTAAAAGTAAGACCAAGCTCTTCTCGATAGAAAATGGCCTTCTCATCTGATTGTTTTTTGAATCCGTATTTGAATTTATTATTAATCTTATTTATTAGCTTGGCTGTAAGCCAAGTTAATCATATTTATTAAAGCTTCAACCGTTTCTTGCGGTAAAGTTTTATCTGCTCTTAAGGAAGCAGTCACCGTTGACTGAGGGTTCTCACTAAATGTTGTACTTGTAAAGTAATCCGTAGGAACGGCAAGCCAATCACAAATTTTCACATAAGTTTCTATATCTGGTAGATTCCCTTGCTCGATTCTAGATAGGGTTGGTGCGCTGACTCCAATTTCAGTTCCTGTTGCCCTAAGACCTTGTTTCCCTCTCTTGGATTTAATCATTGTAGAGAGCTTTTTCGAATCAATTCGTGATGCCATTGCTGTAGTTATGTTTCACCAAAGAAACAAATATATTTTGAATGTAACAAATTTATAATAATTCACGTATCTTTATCGTAACATTTGTTTCACATGTCTTACATTTTAAAACGAAAATATGAACTACGAAGTTCGACAATTTATTAGAGACAGCAACTTGCAACCAGGAGATGTAATTGTTGCTAAGAAGATAGGGTACAGAGTATTAGATCACTTTATCATCTATCTGGGGGATGACTATCAAGGTCATTGGTTTATGGCAAACTCAATGGAGGAAGGAGTTAAGCAGTATGATGAAAATGAGGTATTTGAATTGGTGCAAACTTTTGAACCAGTAAGTATCAGAAGGTTTTTGGGTGATGAAAAGGAAATGGCAATAGCGATACAAAGAGCGTTGAGTCAGGAAGGTAAACCTTATTCACTATTTGGGAGTAATTGCGAGCATTTTGCGAATTATGTCCAAAGAGGAGTAAAAGAAAGCCCTCAGGTTGGGTTTTGGCTATTTACGGCAGTAGCTACAATTATCGTTGGGATATCAAGTGCTGGAAGAAGGTAGGAGAGATGGGAAATAAAGCAAAAGACATTCTAATACCTGATGCAGGAGTACTGCGGGTAACATTTTTATACGTGGGTCAGGGAGATTCTGCACTATTAACGATTCCTGATGGAGATAGCTTCCGCTATCTTATTATTGACACTAATATTGACAAGAAAAATGGTGGTATAGACATCAATAGTTTAATGAAAGATCTCTTGGATGAAGGGGACAATCTTGTTTTCATGAACAGTCATCCTCATAATGATCATCTTGCCGGAATTAAGGAACTACATGATAATGTTGGTATTAACGAAGTTTGGCACTCAGGTCATAAACCAGGGAAAGATAGTGATGAAGCCTATAAAAATATGCAGGATGTAATTAAGGATATTGGATCTGAAAACGAATATGTTTTGTTTGGAACAAATGACCTGAATAAAGTAAGGAAATCAGACAAGGAAACTGAGATTGAAAAAAAACTCGGTGATATTGATTTTCAAATTCTATCTCCAGCAGAATACGTACAAGATGAAATTGATGGTGAAACACCAGAACAAAGAAGAAGTAGAATTCACGAAAGATGTGGTGTGGTAAAAGTGAGCTACGGAAGTCAATCGATCAGGAGTATTATGATGACGGGAGATTCGGATAAAACAGCTTGGAAAGAGCATATAACTGATTATCACAAGGATTCGTTGAGCAGTGACATCCTAGATGGTTCGCACCACGGATCTAGAACATTCTTTAAAAACTCTGAAGATGATGAAGATGTTTATGAAAGTCACATTGAAAACATTAGCCCAGAACATGTGATTATAAGTGCTCCAAAACAGAGTGAGAGTAAACATGATCACCCTCATGATGATGCGATTGAATTATATAAAAAGCATGTGGATTCAGATAATATTTATCATCTAGGTAAGAATAGAGAATGCGTAATTGTAGATATTTCTAATGATGGTTCAATGGAAATCAAATTCGATCAAGAGCTTGTAAAGACTTACGGTTTTGATGATTCTGATGATGGTAATAAGGGATCAAAAGAGACAGCCGCTTACATTGGTTCGAGAACTTCAAGGTTGGATGATAAACCAATGGGTTAAATGAAATGGTGGTTCAAAACACACCCTGAAAAACTTCAGGATGAATGTAACAGACTAGATAGCAATAGCAACTACAATGAGCATTCTCGAGTAAGGGATAACATACTAATTTCTCAAGGAGAAATCATTGTAAGGCTTGAGAAAACTACTCGGTATCCAATTGTCATCATTTATCCCGAAGAGAGTGTAAATTAAAGTCTGTCTAAATAATTTTTAACGATTAATTTAGACATAACATGGAACAATTAGAATTAGAGGAATTGCAGCGTAAAGCACTTGAGCAATTCAAAACTGGTAAATCGCTTTT
>Ga0208646_1000041_pt1 | contig 83326 bp, 85 predicted proteins | sample AntAceMetag02UK8_FD_184762 | JGI IMG/M metagenome (GOLD analysis project Ga0208646, IMG submission 184762) | Saline lake microbial communities from Ace Lake, Antarctica - Antarctic Ace Lake Metagenome 02UK8 (SPAdes) (version 2) | ecosystem: Environmental > Aquatic > Non-marine Saline and... | reverse complement strand
GTTTATTAACCGTTTTGGAGGAATTAGAGGAGGGGAGTATTGCTGGATTTGTTGAGTAGTATTCTTCCAACTTTTTTTGGTTTTTATTGATGAAAAAACCGCCAAATATAATATAGCTACTAAATATATAGATGAATAAGATTAAGTGGCTGGAATATACCCTCACAGAGAGAATGTAAAGAACTAGCATGTTGAGTATAACGAGGATCAAAACAGGCATGAATCTGCGTCTTAAGGAAAGAGAGCTTTTAAATTCATTGAAAACCTGATTTAATTTGGCTTTAGATTCTTCCGTTTCAATTTTTTTTTCTTGATCAAGAATTTGAAGAGTCTTTTTTTTACTGTGGATGTCAAAAAGAATCAAAATCCCCGAGATTAGAGCTATTAAAGCTCCAAGTACGGCTATTTCTTCAAGATCTCTATTCAGATATTCATGATGAAGAAACCAAATTACAGATAGTGTGATATATAGGGCCAATAGCACCCAATAGGTGACATGTGCAATTCTTTGAAAAGCTAGTTTTTTTCGATAGCTATTTAAGAGGTAGTCTAATTTTTTTTGGGAATTTTGATTCATGAGTATTTCTCCTCTTAGAGCCAAGGTGAGACTTTTCGTTTTATTAACATAAGTTCAAATTAATCAAAAGCGATATTAAATGCTATATATAGTCTGTAGAAATGTCTGATGCATCCACATATGCTCACGGGATATGACAACAATTAAAAAATTTAAATCTAGTGAAAGGTTGAAGCTGAAGAAAGCCTTTGGGGCTCTGGTCCGTAATCGTCGGCTTAAGCTTGGTTATTCTCAGGAAAGCTTGGGCTTTGAATCAGGTCTACACCGTACCTATATAGGATCTATTGAGAGAGGGGAGGCGAATGTCTCTCTTGAAAATTTAGCTGTGCTAGCCTTAACGCTGGGCTGTGAAATTAAAGACCTTCTTCCGAGCTTTTAAGATTGAGATTTTTCAGACGTGGATTGGGTCCAAATTTATTTTCACCTTCATTGCCTTTTTTGAGCATTAGGATGAGATACACAATGATGAAATTGCATAATAAAATCCATTTGGTCTCTTTAGAAAAATATCTGGATATGTTTATTGCAAAAGAAATTAAAAAGAGTCGCCATGCTGAAAGATTTATATCATGAAATCGACGGACCTTAACTGCAATCATTGGAATGAAGGTGAAAATAAATTTGAGAAGCAGCTTATTAAATGAGTTCGACTATTTCAAATTACAGTTGCTTTTTTAGGATCTAAAGATTATTGATTGATTATATCAATTATAAATGATCTGATCCAATCAGATTGAAAAATTACATTCTGTTTCCCAGATCACCTTTATGAAATTATGCTAAAAAGTCTTAAAAAGCACTTTTGTCAACTTAGAGAACATCTTCTCCTTATCCTAGATGCGCATAATGAGCCTCCCATTATTCATTCAAGTAAAAGACACCTTGGAATATTTGCTACTTTAAGTGGCTATTTATTTTATGCGGTCTATACCATCAATTACCAAGATTTTTCTTTCAAAACTAAAGGAGTAAATAAGGAGTATACTTCGTTCTTTGAAATGACACTATTTTACTTTGTTATGGCAGTCGTATCATGTGTATTTTGTTCTTTAAAGGGCAAGGAGTACTTCAAATGCAAAAAACCAAGTTTAATTTTTTACAGAGGGCTACTCGGAGTACTCCTTCTGTGGGCATATTCTCTTGCGAGAACATGGACTTCTAATGTTGATAATTCGATGCTTTATAGTACAGATGCATTATGGATAGTAATTTTGTTAGCCTTATTTGGTATGAAATCTCCTCTACTAGCGTGGCTTGGAGTTTTAATAGGCTTTTTTTCAATTGGGTTTATTTGGTGGTTTGACTTTTCTTCAATATATGACATTGTAGGAGGAGGATTAGGAACACTGTCAGGAGTCTTATTGGCAATAATCACTTTTATGACAAGGTATATGGTTCGTCGAGACCCACCTTTAAGGATAATGTTCTACAATTCGCTGATAGGTGTTGTGCTTTTTGGGTTGATTACATGTTATTTCGGTATGAGGCATGGTTGGCATCTTCCAAATCCTTCTTTTATACCAGTAGCTATTTTGAATGGTATCGCATGGGCAGTAGCATTGTTTTTCTTTTTGGAAGCATTTTATACAACCGAGTCTCATGTAATTGGAGCTATATCATTATTACTCCCATTTTTTGTCGAAACGTTAAATTGGGTAAATAATGGTGAAATTGTTAGCTGGAAAACTATGTTAGCTACGGTTGTTTCAAGTCTAGGAGCTATTTTAGTAATAGTTTCTTCGTATAACGAAGATAAAAAACATAAAAGGGCCGCAGGCCAAAAACAATATAAAATTCCAGAAACAGTTGAAGACGAGGAATTTGATTAAAGTGAAAAAAAAATTTATTTATAAACTGTTATATAGTCTTCTTCTGTAAAAAATTCATATGTTCCTTCTGAATTCTTACATTTATTCACAAATTGAGTTATCTCTTCTTCAATCTTTTTCTTTTTTGAATCTGAGGCGTTTCCATATTCTTCTGGAGTAAAACAGTTGTCAATTACGAATAATCGCACAAGAGTAATAAATTTTTTCCTGTCCTGAGTGACGTATTTACATTTCATTTTTTTAGTATAATATGAAATGGAAGTAATCTGAAGTATGGTTTCTACATCTTTACTATGAGAATAGGCAGGATTAATCATGGAGCATAGTAGGTGGAAATTTCCCCTTGGGGCAACCATGGCAATAAGACCTTGGCCTGATGGATTCAACAATGAATAAATTTTAAGTAGAACAGAATGCCATTGAATTTTAGGAATGTGATAGAGCATGTGAGAGCAGAGGATAAAATCATATTTTGTACTAAAATTGACAGATTCAAAGCTATCAATAACAAACTCAGTTGAATTCGGGAATAGCTGTTTAATTTTTTCATACTCAGGTAAGTAGCTTTCATTCGAATCTATAAAAGTTGCCTTTTTAAAATATTGTGCAAGCGTTATTGCAATATCCCCGGGTCCTGCTCCAATGTCTAAAAAAGTAGAATAATTGCTCCCAGGTAATATGTTCTTTTTAATATAAGAACTTATTTGTAAAATATGTTCAGAAATAGAGCCAACATCTTTTTCTACCAGTTTATACAGCTCTGGGTCAAAGTTGCTTGCTAATTGCTGTTTTTGATGATCTAATGCCATAATTAGAGTGCCTCATTAAATTTAAAAGAGTAAAGGCGAAGGTCCATTTTAGAACTTTTATTTTCATATATGGGAACAATCGTCTTAGCTTCTAGCTTCATATCATACCGATTTTCTGCTGCAAATTTTTTAATCAAATTAATTCGAGCAATATTTCCTGTTCCAAGCAATAAAGCACCATTTGGTTTGAGATGCTTTTTCCCTTCTTTGAAAAATTTTTTTAAAGAAGTATATTCAAAGTCAAAAACAGATAAAGAAAGCTCGTCAGTTTTTGGGGTCTTAGTTTCAATGAAATTAAAAGGATGATTCCAAAATATTACATCATACTTTGAGTTCTTGTTTATTGGGCTAAATAAATCACCAGAAAACACCTCGAATCTTAGGTCTAAATTCTTTCTGTTGAGTTTTAAGTTTTGAACAGCCTTCAAGTTGATATCTGTAGCAGTAACTGACTTTGCTCCATTTATCTCAGCAAGGCATGAAATAACTCCCGACCCAGCACCAATTTCTAAAAAATCTTTCCCTTGAATATGTAATAAAACTACTTTTGCAAACCAGGAAGTGTCAGAAGATATGGAAGGGGAAAAAACACCTGGAAAAATTTCAAACTTTACACCTTGAATATAAACTGTATGAATAGAGTTCTTCTTTTTATGCTCATCTAAGAATTTATTAGTAAGGTTGGCCCAATATTTTTTTGATGGCATAAGTATTTACCGTTTGAAAACTTCTAGTATTTTTTGTTCCATGATAAACTTGCCATTCGGGACATTTATTTTTAGCCAATCAATAATTTCCCGTTTATGATGAATAAATTCACGAGGCGATAGGTCAAAAAAGAGTCTTAGTGATTCATATAATTTTTCATAACAATCAAATGGAATTTCCACGTCTAATGTATGTTCAAAAAACTCTTTGTTCTCAAGATTCTTTAGTAATTTGTAGTATGTTAAATTATTTGGCAAGCTAGCCATGCATGAAAAAGCTTCCTTTAAAGGACCGTAATGGTGGCCTGGTCCATTCACTACAAAAAAAGCAGATCCTCCAGGGTTCAAATTCATTAAAGATTTGCTGATCCCTTCTCTTAAATCATTAAAGTAGTATATAACGTGAGATAAAATGGCAGCATCAAATTTTTCTGAAAGATCGAGGCCTTCAAAACAATCGTTCAAAAATTCTACATTTTCTGGCAATTCTGTTAGATAGTTTTCTTTCTCTACAATTAAATATCTTGTAACAATTGATGATAGAGCTTGAGCAAAAATAGGAGTTGTTCCCATCCCTACTTCAATTATTGATCTAAATTTTTTGTTCTCTATTATTTCATAAAGTTTGGAAATTAACTTTACTTTCTCTGTGCTGGTGGATAGCAAGTTTTCATACCAATCGGCTTCAAATCGTAGCACTGTCTGAGTATTCATAAATTATTTCACACACAATTATAATAACATAAATTCAGTCTAATATAATAAATAATAAAGTTCAAGCATTATAATCAACTTCGAAAAAAAGACTATTTATATAATTGTTCCATACTTAATTTGTTATTAAATTAATTTATGCAAGTATAGTTATTTATTGACTGTTTTTGATTTTATCACCTGATTAAACGCTTTTATTGTTTTAAATTTGATAAAATGTAGGTTATAATTTTTTAATTGAGAAAACGTACTCATAATTTTCAGAACCTGGAGTCAATTAAAGTTTTTAACTTTATGTTTTTATAGCTTTTTTTGTAAATGGAGTATAAGATTATATTATTAAGGCACACTAAATCAAAAAGTTAGTGTTATGTGTATCCCAATAAGTGAGGAGGGTAAAAATGCAAATACAGGGCAAAATAGAGAGTCAAGAAAAGTATTATATGACTACGGCCAAAATCGAAAATCGAGAATTAAAATTTAAGTCAAAAGATGATTTTGCTACTGCAATGGCAGACGGGTTTTTTCGAATTAAAATTCCAGAGGATTTAAATATGAAGCCTGGAAAAATTTTTGCAGAGACATTTCCTTCTAACACACGTTATAATCTTTTTGGGGCGCTGGATGTAGTTAATGGTTACTTTCAAAGCAAGCAAGCGCAAACAGTTCGCTTTAGCTTAGAGAGTGATAATTGGGATAAGTGTCATATAGATCAAAAAGAAGTAAAGGGTTCACCTAACTATTCTCCTGAGATACAAGAAATAGGTTATCAGATGACTGAGATTGGAGTTTTGGTACTCCAAAACATTTTAGTTCAGCATGGCCTGCCTGAAAAACATTGGTTTAAAGCAACAGGTGGAAGCTCTCAGAAAGAAGGGTCTAATTTTTTGCTTTTTAATTGTTATGATCCTAAAAAAATGGGTGTCAAAGAAGGGCTTGGAGCCCATAAGGATTTTGGCCATGTAACTGTTCTATATGCTATTGAGCCAGGCTTAGAAGCTCAAATAGAGGGTGTTTGGAGACAAATTGTTCTTGAAGACGGTTATTTCACAATAAATTTTGGATATTCGTTAGAAAAATTATTACCAAGTGTAAATGCGTCTAATCATCGCGTCCTGTTTCAAAAGGAAAAGGTAAGAACATCTATCGCAGCTTTTATTGGCTCCCGTGTGGGCCCTTATAGATCTCATGTTCAATCAGAAGATGATGAAGGTTGTGTCTATGATTGGAATGTTGAAAAAAACGAGCTGGTAGGTAGAGAAACATCAATTAATTTTTTTGAAAGATTAAGCAATATGCTTTATGGACCTAACTAATTAAGGATCAAAAATTAAGCAATATTTAAAATAAAAGAATTGATTAGTATCAATTCAAAAATTGTGCAGTAGCTCTTTTGAGGTAATTAAATATGCAGGTATTGGACTTTGTAAAAAATCAATTCATTTGAGCGTTTCCAATAGTTGCGTGAATTCCTCTGATGAGGACTTTGTAATTACAAAATACAGCTCTAAAGCATACGATGCTTATGAATATAGTCAGAGAAGAGCTTGATAAAAAGTAATAACTTGCTCCAGAAACAAAGATAATTAGAGAAACAAACCAATTAGACAATTGATCTGCTGGGTTATAGAAAGTAGCGGAGTATCCCTGCAAAAGGCATCCCAATATTTTTACTCCTGTTAGGGTAGAAACAATTAAATATGGAGAAAAATGAGCCTTAATGGCTAGGAAAATCAAAAGTCCATCTATCAGATATTCTATAAACAGAGAACTCGCAGAGTAAAAACAAAAGAAATCTTTTTTAATGAAGTATTTGACCTTGAAGGTAGAACTGATTGAATCAGGTACGTGGGCTTTGAGAAATCGTTTGTAAGTGCGCTCCTCAAAGAAGATCGAAAAAAAATAAAACATGGTAAAAAGCTCCCATCCTATTATGTTGGGAGTTAATCGATTCATAATAAAATAGATCGCGAAAAGGCCACAGGAAATTGTTCCACTGGACAAGCCGCTGTAAAAATGAAAGAGGGCAGGGGAAAGGTCTATATCAATTTTTCTTTTCATAGAGAATTTCTTCATATTTTGATAGTCAGCCATAAGATTTACCTTTTTCTATTAGAGGCTCACTCTTTTGGCTTATCTGAAACTTGTATCCACAAAAGCATTGTGATCATAGCTATAATTTGGGAGCCTACGTAAATCGGAGTTAGCCCAGTTTTGCTTAACCATTCCGGCTTCAATTGACCAAGACCGTTGTATAGTATTAGGCAAATGAGTGCTGCAAAGGACTCTACAAGAGCAAAAGATAATCCTTTTCTTGTATTTGGTAAATTTTTAATTTTTTCCCAGTTCATATGTTTAATTATCCTTTTACACTATTTTTATTTCGCTATTTTGAGCTAATTTGATCTTCCCTAGTGCTAAAAAATTACCCAACAGGCCTTTGGTAAGGATAACGGCAAGCACAATTTGAGGCACAGGTTCTAACTCTAGCATAACTACTGCCCAAAAGGCAGCTAAACAGATTATAAGAAATGATATGAATAATATAGAGTCGACTGACTTGAAGAGACAACAAAAAGCTTGAAAAGCTATTCCTATTGCTTTGGACCCAAAAAAGATGGGAAAAATAAGGTTATAGGGCAATGTTGATTTCAGTGCCCATTGAATGACTAGATAGTCTATCAAAATATCTAAAGCTACCCAAAAGAAACTCCAGTAAGTAATGGAATTCATAGGCCAGGTGATTTTTATATTTTCTGAAGAAATATCGCTCGTACTTATGCGAATCACGTCCTCTTTAAATATTCTATTCATCAGAATTTCGCCTGTAGCTAAGGCTATGATATAAAATAAAAAAGGGGAGGGGATTTCGCCTCCTTTTTGAGAGAAAAGAAATCCGAAGAAAGCCAAAAGCAAGCTATGTATTAGAATAGGAAAGCCATAGGATATACCAACTTGAAATGCATGGTTTTTTTCACTAAACTTGCCCTGAACATATTCTTGTGTGAGTTGGTAACTAGAGCCTTTCATGAGTTGTTTCTCCTTCAATTTTCACTGTAGCTGATATAATCATTTCCCGCTTAATTAGCACGAAAATGCACCCAAAAAAGCCTTTCATTGCTAGTATTTTGTAGGCTAATTTTGCATTGGGTATTAAGCCAAAACTTTGAGGAAACTGAACAGTTAAAAGAGAAAGAAGTAGAGCAAATATGCAAAAAATTAAGGTTGCTTTTGTCCCTATGTAATCAGAGAACCATCCTATTAATAAAGATCCAAAAATACGAGCAGAGGTCAGAACAAAAAAAGCAGAAAATAGGCTAATTCCGTAGTCAAGGCAGCTCATCACTAAATAAGATTCAACAAGACCTTCAGCAAAGCATAAACCAAAAAGAGGTGCAGAACTCTTATGTGGAACGATAATTATTTCTTGCTGGCTCTTTGGGTATAGTTTTCGGACTTTGCTTAGAGCAAGTTCATAGTAGATCAGAAGACCATCTAGAGCTAAACTTAAAATGCTACCCAGAGTTAACAAATTTCGAGTTAATTCAAAAAGGTTGAAGTGCTTCACTATAGCTATAGTAAGCAGAAAAATAATAGAAGTTAAGCAAGTGGAAACTCCGCTTAACAGCCCAAAAGGTATTTTAAAAAACTTTTTCCTAATTTCCGAATCCATAAAACTCCAAATAGAATGATCCGAAATTTAGTGGTTTTTTTAATTAAAAAGAACTAAAAAAGCCTCTTTTTTGGAAGAAAAGGAGGGGAATATAGTTGTTATAGGGCTAATATGGGTTATGGCTCAAATAGTTGAAATAAGAGGTGAAGAAAACTAGATTCTCAAGTCGTTTCTGAAACAATTATTCCCATGAAAGCAACAATGGCTCCTAGGACACTTATCAAGACATAAAATGTATATTTTGCCTTTACTGGAGTTATGGGGTGTCTTACTTTTAAAGGGCTTATTTCTGGCTTCTGGTCATCAAAGATGCCTTATTAAAAAGGCCTCAGTTGGTATTGAGATGTCATTATCGGGAGTTTTTTTGATTAAGGGAGCCTGTGAAAAGAGTGTTGCAACAACACAAACAACACATAGACTGAAGACAATGCAAAGAACACGAGAGACCCAATTCATATCCAAAACAATGAATAGAATAGGAGCTGCAGCTGGCAAAATGAAAAAGGCACTAAAAGTCATTAGAAAGGTTAGTATGAGATCTGTTAGGGTGACATGATTGAAAGTTCGACTTGCAGTTAAGGTTATCAAAGTAGTAAAGGAGGCCACAAAAATGGCATAATATAGGACTATTCTTTTGTCTGATATGGAGGCTTTTTTCATGGCGAACTCGTCTTTCCCTATCTTGAAACGCTTATAGCATGCTCAAATTTAAGTCTAGCGCTGAATTTAAATTATTTTGGATACAAAGTCCGTATTTTTCTTTAGGCGAGTTCTTGGAAGAAAAGAGGGGAATATAGACGTTAAAGCCCCAATATGGGTTAGGGCTCAAATAGTTGAAAATAAGAGGTGAAGAAAATTAGAAATGCCTGGTTTGGTTCATTTAATATCTACCTTGAGCAGGTGTTAAAGGGGCACAGCCAAATGTTGTTGATATAAAATCTCAAGCCTAATAAATACTAAAAGATATGCTAGAGCAAAGGTTGTTAGCCAATTTAAGGATTAATTAGGAGATAAATAGTGGTAGTTAGGAAAGTGAAAAATCTCTCTTTGTGGACCTTCTATTTAGGAGTCTTTCTTTTCATAAATCTGTTGTGCTTAGCGGCTTTATCTACAGTGGTTAATTTTCAAGACTTGGATCTTTTTAAAAAAGGATTTGTGATAATTGCCTTTTCAATAAATTTTTGTCTTCTCATGATTTTTCTTCGACTAATCCTATATTGTTGTCACTTCTGCACCACAAGTCTAAAAACAACAGTTTTTGCCTTTTCTGGAGTTATGGGGTGTGTTTGTTGTGGGTTTCTAGCTTATTATATCCCCGCCTTTGGGGTTTTTTCATGGTGTTTGTAAGAGAACTAATCCTTTCGTAGAACGATAGAAATAACAGAGCTTTTGAAGGGCTATTTGTTTTTACATGAAAAACTAGAATTCAAGATTCTAAATATTGAAGCATGTGAAAAGGTCCTATGTAAGCTTTTCGAAGCTGCAAGGGCCATATATCATGAAAAAACCGCCCGAACCCAAAATAAACATCCCTGCTAGGGAGCAAAAATTACAGTTTTTTGACCAAACTGTTGTTGCAGGTTCTGATGATGAGAAGAACACTGAGGAAATAATCAGTGTTAGTCCTGCAAGAGCTATTAAAAGGTTAAAGAGATTCGAGGTTAGATGAAATAGAAGAAGTCCCCAAAATAGCACAGTTGATCCAAAAATAAGAACGGCGTCGCATTTAATTAATTTTTTATTTTGGAGTACAGTTTTTAAAAGAGGTGAAATTAAACTCAGCGCCGTTCCTAAAGTGAGTAGTGTTATAGCTAGTGCCCTATCCATGACTTTTCTTTAAATTTCCTTTTTTCCTTAGCTAAGGAGCAAGTAAATCTTATGATTACTTTTACTCCTATGTAGGAAATTATTTCTTATTGGTCAAGAAAGAGATGATTGTTTTTTTGTCTCTTTAGATGGGATGTTCATATTTCCTCTTATCACAACAAATACATTTCCAAATAAACCCTTCATGGCAATGAGCCCTAGAAGAGAAGCTTCATTGATCATACCTGGAATTATTAACAAAAGGAGGCATAGGAAACTTATTGTCAAAGAAGAGTAATAACAGACTCTTCTAGAAATATGGTCTGCTAAGCAGGAGGTTGCTGTGAGTAGGTGAATGAGCCTTTATTTTTTTAGCTCTTCGAACTCCTTATATGAGCTATAATGAAGAATGCAAGTTATTACCCCAATAGTAGCTCCGATAAGACCCAGTAAAACTTTGTGTTCACCAGCAGCTGAGTCTTTTCCGGCCAAAATCTTGCTCATCGAAAAACTAAGATAGTAAACGGATAATACTGTACATAGACTTCTCGAGACCACGATTTTTACGACTGAGAACTCGGACAGTACATTGTGAAAAAACCGATCGAAGGATGGCTTTTTCTTCTCTAGATTGATACCTTTCAAGACCAGTCGAACCACCTTCGTATCTAGATTTTTTGATCTTGTGTAATCTCTTGCCATGAGAAAAACCGCCGTCAACGCGAAGAGACAACCTAAAGGTTTGGCATAAGGAGCATCAGTCTTAGAAATGTAGTATAAGGGACCGAGACTTGCAACTATTTCGACGATTCCTACCATATTGTTCTTTTTGAAAATGTCTGCCAGTTGTTTGTACTCTATGGCCTGCGCTCGATGTCTACCGGAATCATTTAGGGTATCTAGAGCTTTTTCTTCATTTTGTGTTGTGATGGAGTTTTTCTTGGCCGTTAAAGGCTTGAGAGCCCCGTAATATTCTTTGCATGCAAAACCGCTTAGCGCGCATGAAAAGAGGACAATGAAAAGCTCTTTAGGAACGGCAAAGCTTGGAGAGAGTTCAATTAGGAACTGATATGTCAAATATCCCAAAATACCGAAGGCCAGTAAGCCCACCACAAGCCTCGTTAGCAAAATCTGTTTTAGGTTAAACTTTTCGAGGATGTCGTGAAAAAACTTAAAGCCACCAGCTTGTTTTTCGATTTCTAGTCCATCGACAATTGTTTGTGATTTTTTCCCCTCAATACTACGAAATTTTGATATGTTTCGGAAAAAATAAAAAATTGAAAGGAAAAGAAGAATAGGGGCAGCAATTTTATATAGACCTATCTGTGCAGGCTTCCAAGAAAAAAGAACTGTGATTAAGCTGAATTGCATGAGCGCACCAGCAAAATCCAGCTTTTTTTCCAACTTGCAGATGGAGAGATATTCACTTGTTAAATTTTCATAGGTCTTACTTTTGTTCATGTTTCCTCTAGGTATCCACCTCTACACACTAAAGTTTTTCCCATTAAAACAAATAATACAGCAAGAAATGTTGCAGAGCTTGCGCTAGTTGCTGTTCCACTGATTAAACCAAATGGAAGCGTTGAAAATCTTTTTTTAAATTCATCTTTCATAAAACTCGAGTGATTAGATACAAATAAACAAATTCATATAATATGGCCATTTAATCGGAAGTTTTAATTTATGGAAAGCGAAAAGACCCTTCAAATCGAGCATAAACTCAATAAAATAGCTGCTTATGCTCCTTACGTGCATTGTGCAGGATTTACGTTGCTTCTCGTTCTAGGGTACTTGAAGCCTCGCCACCATTCTGAGATTTTAAAAACATTGACGATTTCTTTTTTGATTATAACGTTTATCGTAAACAAATTTTATATCTACACGGGGAAGAAGGTTGAGAATCAAAAGAAGTTTTCAGAAGAAGAAATAAAAAAACGGACGAAAGAGTATTATATGAAGTTTTTTGCTCCCATATTCTTTTGGACCATTTGTGTTCTTGTGGTTTCAAACTGATTAAAAAAGCCTTCTCTCTAATCTAGAATCCTGAGCCCTTAAGTTCAGGATGCTTTTAGAGGCATTGGGTGCTCTTTTAGTCTATAGGGTCTTTAAATGGTTCAGCTCTTTGATATAAGTAGCGAGTTATACCTTCCTTTGGAAGGGGCTCTTCTTTAGTGATAGAGTGTGTTTCAATGTTGAATTGTAAGGGCTCACCCTGGTGTTTAAAAGGAACGGAACAGATCAATGTATAAATCTCTAAGTAGTTCTCTTCCTGTTGGGATGAAATTTCTCCAACATGATAAAATTTAAAGGTGGCAGAATTAGATTCTGGCTGCCAATTTAAAGCAAGTAGTCTCAACTTTTCAGGTAACCTGCCCACCAAAGCCTCGTTTGTTTTTAATAGAAGGTTTGCTTGCATGTGCCAATTGGGAGACCAAAAGGGTGCAACTTGTCGTGGAGAAATACCTTCATTTTGGTAGGCAAATAAAGTTTGCGTTGCTTGGGGGATTGGTTGGGAGTTTGGTAAAAATAGGCTTTTTACTTTAAATCCTAGCTCAATCCCCTCCCATGAGGGCATTCCGGAAGAAGAAGCTTCTACTTCAATACATCCATTATGGAAGGTAATGGGTTCGGTTACTTGAATATTATGATAAAAAATAAGTTCAGCACAGGTTTCATTTGGTTGCCAGTTTAAGGTTATTACCTTCAAAGAAGGAACAACCTCTCCAAGAAGGCCATGGTAAAGATGTAGCTTTAAGGTAGCAAAAGCTTCTTCTATTTGATTTTGCTCTTCTGTGAACGATTTGGGGCTCCTGTTGGTGCCTATGAAAAAGTCAATATGGCTAGAAATATCGTATTGTAATAGTTGAACAATTTTCAACATTTGGGGCCCCTCTTCGGTATTCATTGGAATTACTATTTGTAATTCCTTTTGATATTTATTAGGGTGCCTAATCCTAGCAGTTTCTTTTCTAGCTAAGTAAGGTTTTGACCATCCGTTCACAAGATTACTGATCAATTCTTCACTGATTAGTGGTGCTATTTTAGGAGGAACTTCAAAATTAATTTGTATGGAGGCAAAGTTTTGGTTTGGTTCGCTAAAATTAGAAGCGTTGCTTAAGAGGTGGTAGTAATTACATTTTTTGGTTGCATATGTCGCATACTCTATCACTATTTCTTCAAGTTGTTGATTAACACTCTTTATAATAGCAAATTTTTGCTCATCTTTGAGGTAAAGTACATCACCAATACAAAAAACTTTAACTTTTTGTTTTGAAAAAAGAGTTTGAAAGAACCAGTGAATTACAAAGTAAGATGCTAAAATTGTAAAACAAATTCGCGTGAAAATTTTGATTTCAGATTCGATGTCCATAGGGCTTTAATACACCTCAAATATATGAAGCTCCATTTTAGACGATCATTAGAAAAAATTCAATTTTGAAAGAAGAGAGCTTTATTCTCTTCTAGAAAGGTGAGTGGGCTGTTTTTTTAGATAGTCACAGGTGATTTTCAGGTCTACAGTGGTCTGTGAAATCGATTTAAGTATTTGCTAAAGGTATGTTAGCAGAGAAGAAGGTCTCTTTGTTGTCTTTTAAAATACCCCATTGTTCTTGGGATTTAAAACAGGAAAAAGTTTTAATTACGTACCCATTTTCAAACTCAAAATTAGCGTCTTGAAATGGATGAGTGATGGAGGATTTGATAAGTTTTTTACCTATAAGCCTCTGAAGGTATTGGTTGATATTTTTATTTTTACCTAAGGTATGGTCACTAGAACCAATACAGTACTCACTATTTTTTTCTAATCTCCATTCGCAATCATTAAGATGGAGAGACAGCTTTTCTTCAAAGTTTAAGTATAACTCAGCGCTTTCTTTTATAGAAAAGCTAGATATTTTCTTTTGATCTATTGGTAAAGATATATCTTGAAAGAAGTTTTTAATAACAAATTGATCAGAGAGTTTTTGTATTTCCTTAACTTCATCTATGGTTTCTGCATTTAACCCTAGTGTATTTCCATTCGAGCAGAACAAGATCCACTGTTCTTCTATTAACACATTAAGGAAGCTTGTGAGTTGATATCCATCTTCAAACTCAAATTGAATATCCATTAGTTGTGAGATAATGCAACTGGATAAAAGTTTTTTTCCTACTAAGTGTTGAACTTCGGAGTTCATTTTATCATAAGATTGACACGACCCTACAATAAATTTTCCATTTCGACTCAATCTCCATTGTACATTTGCTCCAAGCCATATCGTCCAAGGGTGCTTTTTGCGTGGCTTTCCATTTGGGAATTGTGAGTTAAATCCTTGACCCAATTTAATAAACAAATGTGATCCTATGGAAATATAGGCTCTTTTAACGATTTCATGAGGTAGTTTTTCATTAAAAAAAGAAAAGTTTACTTTGAAGTTTTCAAGATCTGTTTGCTTATAATCCATGTGTCTTTGATGCTTTTTAAATTGTTATTTCTGTAACTATCATCAAAAAGATGATAACCTTCCTCAACTAGTTCGTGATAGCCATAACCTTGGCCTGTAACATGATCATGAAGATCGTCTTTCTGTGACTCTCTTAACTTTATTCCTAGCTTTCTTTCAATTTCTTTTACAGCGTCTCTATATTGGTCGTTTTGAGAATCATTAGTTAATTTTTCATCTACATTTCTTTCAATGGCATCAGCCCCCAATGCCGTGGCTCCTTTATTCACTGCTGCACCAATTAAGCCACCAGCAACTCCAGTTAATGCTACAGCAAGCTCCCTATTATCTAATTTTTCAACAGCCTTTTGAACGGCAATCCCAGTCCCTGCAGCTGCAGCACTTATACCAACCGCTATTAATACAGCTTTCCAACCTAAAAAAAGAGGAATGAAGATTACAAATCTTCCATCAGGATCAATATAATTCAAAGGATTATTATTACAATAGGTATAAAGCTCATTTTCAGGAACATTAGGATGAGTGTCTTGTGAAATCCACTGTTTAATCGATGGGTCATATTGTCGGTGACGAAAGTTGAATAAACCTACATCAGAATCAAAATGATTTGTTGCAAAAATCCATGGGTTTAAAGGCTTTAAATCAGCTAGATTTGAGCCAAAGGGATCTAAATCTTTGTAATCTGTTACTTCCTGTGTGTCTTTGTCAATCAGTTGGGCAATGTTGTAGTTAGAATTATAAATAGGAGCATAGGTCTTTCCATGAGATTCAAATGCAACAGAGAGAGGCAGAGAAGGGTGATAACACCTTCCTATAATTCTTAAATGTAGAGGTTCTTTATTTTCGTTATAGACGCCCACCTCATTTCTTTCTTGATATAGATAATATTCTTTCTTGGAAGATCCCTCACCAATTATTGTTTTTGAGAGTCTTCGGCCTATAATATCATAAGTGTACTCAACTTGTAGGCCATTAATTTGAATACCTATCAACCGATCCAAGGCGTCATAGGAGCAGGTAAATACTTGATCATCAGATTTCTTTTTTGTTAACCTTCCTTTTTCATCATAGGTGCATGAAAAGCCATCGTACTCAACAACTCGGTTATTATCATCAAGTTTACGCGAGTGATAAGCTAGCAGATCTCCTGTTTGACATAGTGTGGTATTTTTAGAGTTTGGTTGGGAAGGGTTTTCGGTAACTCTTGATATGAGTTTCCCTTCATCGTTAAAGGTGTCAACTTGCTTGAAGTTTGGAGCGAGTGTAGTTAGTGTCTGATTACTTTCACTATATAATTGGGATTGTATTCCTATGCCTCCAATCATTGTTTCTTCTGTACCAGAGTCTCCATAGGAAACAACAGAATATTCATACAAGACCTTACCCTCTAAATCAATACGCTGAATTTTAGCTTTGTCTATACTCTCAACGATATAATTGATAGCGCTCTTATCAGGAAACACTACTTTAGATAAGTTCTCACCATTATATTGCAGTAAGATCTCTAGCCCAGAAGGCAAGACCTCTCGGATTAAGCGACCTTGTTCATCCTGCTCTTGAGTATGAACCTCTCCCGTAACATGATTGGTAACTGTTATGACCTTGCCGTTATATGCAAGAGCGTAGTTAACAGTTCCATCAGTTGAAATTAGTTGTACAAGTCTGTTTTCATAATCAAAGATTTCCCGAAAGGGTTTTAGATCTTTTGATTTGCAGCTCATATCTTCGTATTCTGCAGAGGAGCTTAGCTTATTTGTTTCAAGGATGTCCATTGCAACAGGAAGATTTTGAGAGCTGCTTGCTTTTGACAAGTCCAAAAGACTAGTTGCTAGAGTGTTGTGACATGATCCCTGGGTACACATTGCAAGGAGATTCAGATAAGATGGTTGAGCCTTATTAGCATGCGTGTTTTTTTGTGGGGCAGAGCCTAAAAAGAGATGTAAGGGGCATAAAGGCTGAGAATTCAAGGTTTGGACCAACATTTTATTTCCTCCAAGAAAATTGAAATTAACACAATCTTAATAATTCAGTTTATTGTCCACAAGTTAAACTTTATTTCTGAATTTAAACAAAAACATTAGCTGATATCTTGATGACCATCTCTATATTCTCTCATGAGCTTCAGTTTTTTTTAGAGTAGTAAATTTGTATTTCTCTTTATAAAATTATGCCCAAGGGCACAAACAATTTCCACAAGAAGCTCCAAGGTAGTTACGTCCTATTCTAATAGAAAAAGCCATAAAGCACGGTGCTAAAACGTACGGTAATGCTCCAAATCAGTTGGTTCATACTTTTTAAAATGTAAAAGTTGTAACGAATTTAAATACTGAAAATGTTGACTTACAGCCCATAATTGGCATGCTTGAAGGATCATTAGATGCTTCTGAGATTAAAGATAAAAATTTTATTGAAAATTGGTATGAGCTCTGGACACCTTTAGAGATATTTCGTGCTGATAGTAGCGAGAAAACAGACAATCTTTTTATTTTGGAAAAATTGAGACAACTGAAAAAGTTTCTTCAAAAGGCTCTTATGGAGAATTAAGAAATAAAAGGGTGTTCCCATTCGATTGCAAATTTTATAGGAAACTCTGACATGTCATTCGTATCCACATGGCTCCATTTCTGATTATGAAGCTGTAGCATCAGGTTCCTATTTCCCTCATGTTTGAAAAATCAATTTTCAGATTTAATTTTTTGGACCCAAAGAAACCATTCTTTTCTTCGCCTTAGCTAATACTTCTAAGGCTTTATCTAGATTGAACTCCCAGCAAGGTTTATTCGGATGAGGATAAAATTGAATTTTCATTTCCTCGCCTTCATGATGTATTTCAACCCACTGAAATCCACCATAAAAAATTTCCGAAACGAGGTATTCTCTATCAGGCAGGCTAATTACTGTAATTCGATATTTACTTATACACTCATTAGGCTGAAAAAAACCTATAAATGTTCCAGCAGTGTCATAACGGACTCCTCCCATTTCAGCAACTTCGATATCTATTATATCCCCAAACCTAGCAGAAGATTCTAAAGTAATTTTCTTATTTGGATGATTTAATATTCTTTCTAAAACCTCTTGCCCTTGTGCATTGATTTGGGCAGGGTTTCCAGTGGGTCCAGGAAAAACAGAGATCTTTCTTCCTCCATGTTTAGCAAGCCCTCGACTCGCTTTAGTTAATCTTTCTTTATCTAGTGCGCTTCTAGCTTCTATCAACTTTTCAACATTGAAATTTTCTTGCCTAAAGATTACTCCCTTCGCAGCATTTTGTCTACTCCTGTAATGGCAGCGACATTATTAGGAAGAAACTCTCCGCTCTTGCTCCACCTTCTAAAGTAACATCTGTTTTTAGAGGTACAAGATTCCCTACATAGTTGAGTATAAGACCCGTTCGTTCTTTCTTTCCATATTCATATTTATCTTTTGGGTCCCATAGCTACTAGCCTTTTTTTGGCTTCAGCCAATGCCTCTAAAGCTTCATTTAGGTCGAATTCCCAGCAAGGTAGATTTGGATGAGGATAAAATTGAATTTTCATTTCCTCTTCTTCATGACTTATCTCTACCCATTGAACATTGTTAAAAGAAATTTCAGAAACTAAATATTCCCTATCAGGCAAACTTGCAACTGTAATAGAAAATCCATTCCCATTTGTTTCACTGCTCATAACTATCTTTTCCCTATATTAGGCTCTAAAAATCCGATAAAAGTTCCATCTGTGCTATATCTAACTCCACCATCAGGCGAAAATACTTCAATGCAGTTACCATACCTTGCATATTCTTTAAAGATTACTTCGTTTTCCGGGTGGTTTAGAATTTTCTCTAATATTCGCTGCCCCTGTGCATTTATTTGAATAGGATTACCTGTAGGCTTGGGGAAGACTAAAGTATCCCCTCCACCATGCTTAGCATGGCCTCGACCAGCCTTTGTCAAACCTTGACGATCTAACGCCTTTCCTGCTTCTATTAACTTTTCAAGGGTAAGGTTTCCTAGACCAGAGGTTCCCATAGGAAGAGCTTCACCAATCATTGCCCCAGCCTCTACAGCAAGAGCAGGTTCTAATGCCGCTGCATTTTCTATCTTTGTAACTGTACAATGAAAAATGGCTTTTACAAAAGTTGGGATACCTCAGCCCTCGTGAGGCAAAAAGCAAATGGAAAGAAAGCAAAGCTATTTAAAAAATAAGGCAAATTTGTGTTCATTTAATTGGTGGAGATACAGGGAGTTTTAAAAGGGCGCGCGGCTGATTATCTAATTTTGTGTGTGTTTTTAGGATTAGGGGTCTTTCTCCTAGCTTTTGCATCTCTTGACTAACCTCTATATAAGTTTCAAAAGCTTCTTTTTATTCCGAAGATTATTCCTTTTGATTGACGATCTCTTTAATAGATTCGATGATAATTTCTGGTTGATTTCTAGTAATTATATGATCGCTTTTCTCTGCAATGACTTGCTTCCCTAAATTAGATTGCTCAGCAAGTTCCTTTTGAAGCTGATTCCACTCCTTTTGCATCTCATCAAACCATTCTTGGGGAATATCTGTAATGCCTGGATATGGGTCTTTGAAGCGGCCTGCTGTGATTACTATTAAAGGCTTATTTTCTAAATATAAGTTTTTCCCTTTTAGCTGGGAGCAGCTTTCTTTAAAAAGAGCATTTTCAGATTGAAATGCCTTTGTCATACCTGTTCTGAAAATAGATGCCGAATAAGCCTTTCTGGTGCTGGTAGGGAAGTTTTGCATGGATTCATTGATGAGTTTTTTATATTTTGGGAAATAGCTAGATATTCGATCAATTCCTAGAAGTGACAAATAGGGATAAATTGGTGATTCTAGTACTGTTAGAAATTGTTGGATACTCTCTGGGTCTTTAGGTAGTCGAGCTGTTTGATCTGGATGAGAAGAATCTACCAATACTAAACCTGCCACTTCTTGTGGATACATATGGCAAAAAAGTTGCATGTCAATTCCACCTAGAGAGTGCCCAACTAAAATATATGGAGGTGGAACCTTAGCTTTTTTAAGGAGAGTGTGGAGCTCCATGACTATTTGTTTACTATTTCTAGGAGTTTTACTGTTTTTACTCCAACCATAGCCAGGCCTATCGAAGCTTAGTGTTTTTGCAAATTTGGCTACTTCTGGCTGAACTAATGCCCATTCAAGAGAATTTAAGCCTAATCCAGGATCAAATATAACAGTTGCATCGCCAGTTCCATAATATTGATAATGCATTTTAGTGTTGTTCACATTTACAAAATTTCCCGGAGGAGGAAAACGGTAAGAATCAATTTTTGTGGCTGTAAACTGAAATATTAGTCCTAGAATAGGGATGGCTAAAGTAACAAGAGCTATATTTCTAAGAACTTTTATTATTTTACTTGGCATATCCTCACCACCTGGTTCGAACTAGCATTTGAAATTAAAGTGCGAATATACTTCCAAGCTTCAATCAAGGCAAGAGGTAGACTTTCTTTGATTTTAATAACGCAAATGTCTTAAAAAAAATTAAACGCATGGTAATATTGGAAGTATTAGGCTTAGAAGTTTGAAAAAATTAGAAAATAGAGGCGAGTGTTCTTGCTATTGAAGCAGGCTTAATTGGGCCAAAGCTTCCTCAAGAGTTTCTTTTTCACGGCTTTTTGTTATAATGAAATCCTTGTCAGGGTCAAGTGTTGAATACCAAATCTTTCCGAGAAAAGATGAAACTTCCCCTAGTTGAGGGTGGAAAACAAATTCTTTATTAGGATTTATAGTAATGGAAAAACTAATATTTCTTATTTTATACCCTCCTTCTGGGATATAAGCTTGCATTTCAGGATTTTCATTAAATTCTTTAATGGCCATTTTAATGCAATCCCAAATTAGGATTCTTGCCTCCTCTTTAGTGAAGGGTCTAAATACTTGATAACTAAAATCTATTTGTTTTGGATTATATCCCCAAGGGTGAGTGCACCCTGAACCCCCGTTGAAAAACATATCGTGTTTTTTAGCTAATTTCTGACCTACCTTATGACAATGTCTGTCAACTACTCTTTCGTTTTGTTCTTGAGGAGTTAATACTCTTGCAGGGGGTTCTTCTTTAGAGCAGCCAAAACAGGTGAGAATGAGCAGTACAGCTAGTAAAAAATTTTTAGTTTGAGGTATCATTTTCTAATTCTTCTTCAATAAATTTAATAACTAATTTTTCTATTTCTTTTTGATAGGTGGGGCTAAGAATCATGTGGTCAATCTTGGGTGACCCAGGTTTAGGCTCTAAGATTCTAAATTCATAATCTTGAAGATTAAACTCATTTTTATTTTGATCAATAAAGGCTATTCCTAGTGCATTTGCAATTTGTGAAACATTGTCATTTTTACTAACATAATTTATGGCATCTTTGCATAAACTTTTTGGGATATAGGCTCCTCCTCCCATGTTACTAATGATCATGCGATCTCGAAACTCTTTAGGGATCTCTTTAAGGGCTGTTTTTAAAATAGCTCCTCCACAACTGTGTGTGATAAAAAACAATTTTTTTTCAGGATTTTTTTCGAAATGATCGCTAATAAACTGGATGGTCAAGGCGACTGCTGGAGTTAAGCGGCTGCCTATATAGGTCAGTAGCCATTCCATAAGATCTGGTATTTTTCCTTGAGTTGCATTAAAAAGAACATGAACACGGTGGCCTTCTGTCTGCTCCTTCAAAGCATGAGCAAACTTCATTGCATCTTCTAGTTCATTATTTACTCCATTAATAATGGCAAATTCTGCATGTTCAAATACTTTACCCTCCACTTGATGGTATTGAGATTCAGATCTATTCGTACTATTTACACCAGGCAATCCGGCTAGAGAATTCTGGAAAACTTGGGCTAGATTTTCATAATAAAGAATATTTTGCCATGGGTGTTTTAGTTCCATGTTTGATGCTTCTTTTAGGATAAACGTGAATGCTTGATCTATCGTCTCTTTGATAGGGGATTCATGGTTTAAATAGTCCATGAATTGAGTAATTGATTTGATATATAATTGTATTGTCTCTTTAGAGGCATCAGCCAAACCAGCATAGGGGAGCGCTAAATCGTCTAAATTAGTTTTGTTGCATCGAATATTCTGAGTTAGGTTTTGAATATCTTCAATATATGCAGAAATTTTCCCTTCTTTAAAATGGTTGTACCCTCTGAAAAAATAATAAGAAGCTCCCAAATTTTGATTGGGTGGAGCTTCTAAATTGTGGATTTTTAGAGTGGCTTGAAATCTCGCTTGATCTTCTCTTAGTAAGCTCTGTTGCTGCTTTATAGCCTCTGAAGGGTGCTTTTCGAGGCATTGGGTGTGTATTTTCTCGAATTGATCCTGAATGCTCCCCAGCAAGGCCTGAGCGAGTTCTGTGCTTTTGACATATTGATTTTTAACTAACCAAGTATCGATCGCTTGGATAAAGCCTTTGTAATGAGAGTAAAATAGTTTGAATTGTCCGATAGCTTTTAGCATTTGAAATTTAACCCTAGGGATCTGTCGATCGAAAGAAAATTGAGGGCAAACAAAAAAATCGAATTTTTTAATGAGATTATCTATTTTATCTACGGCACCGGAATGTCCCGTAAAGTAGCATTCACATCTTGGATTTTCTCTTAAGTGTTTAAGACGATCTATCTGTACTTCATATGTAGCTTCTTCATCAAATTCAAAATCTGAGGAAGATTCAGATTCTGGAGAGTATTCAGGTAATCCCAATCCTCGTAATATTGTGTTGTTAGCTTGCATGAACTCTTCAACATGTTTTTGTGTTTCAGGGTCTTGTAGAGCTTGCTCGCTAGCTTCTATAACTTCTTCAATAAGGGCTTGAATTTTGGGGTCTGTTTTAGCCTGTTGGGCGCTATTAAGGATATCTTGTAGATCGTCTTGAATACCATTGAAGGAGGATTGATTTTCAAGTTCCTGAGCTAGTCGCTCCGCTTCTTGTTCTGCTTCCTTAGGACCCGCGGACAAATTTTGAGCGGTGCTTTTAATTTGTCCCATAATCCCCAAAATATCTTGAAGAGTTTGAACATTGTCTACACTTGTAGTCATAGGGAATCTCTATTGTTCTTCTTAAAGAGGCCTTATTTTAGTCCATCTTATGGATATTTGTCAGTCTTACAGATTTTAAGGTGAAAATACTAATGAACAATTCCACAAAGAATATTTAGATATTGGCTTCATACCTTATTGTCTGAAGATGACGTATTGGAAAATTGATGAGAAGCAGCATATATTGGCTCTTCTTTCTTCTAATACGAACTAAATTTTTAACTATTTATTTATAAGATACTTAGAATTTATTTTAGTTGTTTTTATTCTTCCTGCAAGCAGAGAATGCCTTATCTCTAACTATTCATAGGAAGATACAATGCTAGCTAGATCACTAATCACCCTTATTTTCACTTTTATTTTTGGATTGCAAACACTCTCTTCGAATGCACTCATATTCGATCTCCACTCTTCTCCCTTCAGCTTCTCCAACAATATGATTGTGGCTCAAAATGAACTTTTGAATCTCCAGGACCATTACAAGTCTTCAGGGCATAACAGCCTATCAACCTGCGAATTTTCTGATTTCTGGCGTCTTAAACACAATTATCAACAATCCTTTCAGGATGAAAGCACCTCCAAGACAATCCTTAAAATGGCTTTAAGAAGTGGGGAATTAGCGGCTGTATGGTACCCCATTAATTACATGACAATGGTGCTACAGCACGAAGTATTTGGGCATGGATATAGAATGCGGTCTATTGGATCTGGTTTGGGAAAGGTAGAAGGCTACAAAATGACTTACATGGTAGATAAATATGGTTTCCATGTCAAAGATGCTCATACACGATTTAGCTGCTGTAGAGCACCTTCTTTTTCTGAGAGCATTGCTATCTCTATTGCAGGTCTTGAGTCAAATTCTATATTTGCAGAGAATTTAGTTTTTTCTTGGCTTGAAAAAGGTTACATAGACCCTAGACAGGCAAGCTTATGGAGAAGCAACCAGTTTGCATGCGCAAAGTATATTAAGACATTAAAAAAACTCGATGGACTTACCACTATTTGGTATGGGTCTAAATCAGGACACGATATTGCAAGGTATTACTCGACCCTTCATCGTTGCTATGGTACCACAAACGACCTTGAACACCACCTCGGCGAATTGAGACTTAAAGCGAACCTTACTATCCTCCTCAATCCATTTACTTATTTAAGTTGTTTGTCAGAGCTCTCCTATGTCTTTTTCAATTCTTCGATCCCTATATTTGGTTTTTCTGGAGAGGGGGAATACTGGGTCCTCCCTGCTTATAAGATGGGATTAAGTCCATTTGGGATAGAAGACATTATTGAACTTTTCATATGGAAAAAAGGTGGTTCTCCAACCCTTGTCTATTTTAAATTTGGACAATTTTCATCGAACCGCTATACAGGGTTGGGAATAGAAAATAGAAAACTCCTTACTACTGAATATGGCTCATTTGGTCTGAAAGGGGATTTTTGGTATCAACCTCCTCTACTTCTCGATAGTATATCTGAAAAAGATATGGGGTATGAAGCTATGTGTGATAGATTTTTAGATGCTAAAAACCAAAAACCAGGAATTTCTCTCTCCGTAATTTACCAAAAGTCTTCAATGAAACATCCAAATACCTCTGTTTGGGCACAATTGGGCGGAAAAACTAAAGGCTTTTTACCTGGAGAGTCGCTGGTCGCTGCACCCATTGTAAAATTAGGAGCCTCCTATTATTTCTAAGGGACATGACTAGAGAGATTTTGGAAAAATAACATTATATAACGTGAGTGAGGGAATGCGATGATGATTTCGATGACATTATTTTTACTATGACTCGAGTAAAAAAGTAAGAATCCTAACTACTTTACTTGTGGTGCTCAAATCAATGATAATACAGTTCAATTTTACTAACTCAGGTATCTGTTATGAAACGTTTTCTTTGTATTTTTTTTCTACTAACTTGCTTTTTGAGAGTTTCAGCAGGGGAGCTAATTGATAAAGACTGGAAGGACTGCAGAATAAGGAAGCTTTTACCTGGACTTTACACCATGTTAGCAGTCGATCCTAATCTTCCAGTGAACTATATAGCTATGGCTAGACCTGGTGAAGAGCTTAGCTTGGAGAGTAATGATTTGTATTGGGGGCCGAAAGATGTCCTTGAGAAGGCTTTTGAGGGCTCTGGCTGGAAAAAATTAACAAGACCCATCATTCGTATCTCAAAAGCTCCTTATCTCAAGCAGAAGGGTGAAAAAGGCTTTGATGGAGATCTTCAAAGATATACACAGTTTTACTCTCAGGGGATTCAAATTGTTTCTGAAGATACTAAAAGATGGGGAGATTATCCGGTACGATTTTTCCATACTAAGACTTCAGAGGGGAAGTTCCAGTACACCGCCTGGGTCGGTTTAAATACAGAAAGCAAAGACTGTTTACTCGTTCAGTTGATTTACCCAAATAAAACACATCATCCCAGCCACAAAGACATTAGCTTCTGGAAGGATTTCATTCACTTCACAACTCCTTTAAGAGACGACAAGATTCTTCAAGCCCTTGGGCATGACATTATGGATGAAGGAGAAACTCTTTTTAATTTAGATGGATCTATAATGGAAATAGTTGCTGAAAGGCGAACCTCTGATAATCAATTACAAGTGACATTAGTTCCTCGAGACCCCAAACTCAAATTTGTTTGTGAAGAATTTAAAGAAGGATATTTAAAGCCGTCAGCTGATCGTGCAGATCTTGCTGTTTTAAAAGGGCTCGCTATCAAATTCGCAGGAAAAAATGATGTTATTCTCAAAACAGAAATCATTACTAAAATTAAAGAAGTAGATGAGTTTTCGTGGTCCGAAGAAGAAATAAGAGGAATATCAGGTTCAGAAATTTTTATTCGCTAGAACAACTAGAGAGGTGTAGTATGAATGTTCAAACCAAGATAGCAGAGTTTGATTTGGAGCTTTTACTTGAGGGTTCCAGGAAGGCAATAGAAAATTTTGCTAAGGATCATGAAAATGAAACTTTTGATGCGCTCTGCATAAACGTTGGCTTGCTTTATCTTAATTCAGAAAAGAGACTCAGAGTTTCTGGATGAACCTAATTATTTAGATTCATATCGTTATAATCCAGGGGATTGGGCTTATTTTGAATTTTACAATTTAGACGATAGTTGTGGATTCGATAGTGAGACTTATGACGAGCACTACAAGATATGGTTTGATGAAAACTTTACTACAGAGCAAAAAGAAGAAGGTCAAAAAAATAGTCCATACCACATTGCAATGAGAACTTTGCTTGCTATGTTACTAGCAGATGGAGTTTTTGATCGTATCAAGAGCACAGAGGATTTCAAAATTTTTCAGGTTAAAAATGACTAAATTTTCATGAGCCTTTATTACTGAGCTGCACTTGTTACAGTGGTATTCCAAGATGTATACAAACCCTGAAACTCTTTATAAGCTGAGCGAAAACAATCTATAGCAATTTTTGCTGTGCTCGCAATTGCTACTTGTTGCACTCCAAATGGGAAAAGAGGAAAGCTATCATCGATTTTTAAGCTTGTACAAAGCATAGTTCCACGAAGCTCTCCCTGAGTTGATAACAAAAAAGAGGTTATGGCTGCTCCCCCTCCAAGTAAGGTAAAGCTTACTCCCTTTGCATACACTTTACTCTTCTGTAAGCCTTCTATGGAAAATAAACCCTCTGGCTGCTTTTGCATAATTTCAGCCGATGTTGTTTCTACTCTCATAAAATCCTCCTTCAGAATCTAAAAATATTAATAAAAAAACTTGTTTGTTATATAAATAGTAGCTTATTTGTGTAAATAAAACATTAAGATTCATTATATTGATTATTTTAATTAAATTTAATTGTTAAATACACCTATCTATATAGGCTCTATTGAAAGAGGGGAGGCAAATATCTCTCTTGAAAAATTTAGCTGTATTAGCCTTGACGCTGAACTGTGAAATTAAGGACCGACTTCCTAGTCTGAAAGGGTAAGGGCTCGTTGATTAAGGTGGACTTTGAAGCATCAGATAACTTCATTTGTTGCAAATCAAAGATTCAAGTAGATCTGTATAGATGTGGATATCACATATATTTTGGCTGTAAACCCACTCATCTTTTGGGTTGGAAAAATGCTTGGTTTCTAGTACTTTAAAGAAAAAACTGTTGAAGTCATCCAAAGAAGAGTCTTCAAAATCAAATCGTTTGAAAATCTTTTTTTCTGCCTCAAAGCCTAATGATTGACTATTTTTATTCAACAAATTGACGTTTTCAATGACTCGTTGAAAAAGAGAAAAAAGGACGATTGATTTTGGATCTGAAGAAACATAATCCGTCCAAAAATTAGAAAATGAATCAATATGTTTATTTTCAGTGAGGTGCTCCTTCAATTGTTTGATAATTACGTGAAGTACATAAGAATCCGTTTTTGGATCTTCTAAAGAAAAGTCTTGAAAATATGACTTTAAAAAGCTTTTTGATAATAAAATAGCCTCATCTGAAATTTCGGATTCATATAACCGAAACACGATCGCTAGCATTTGCTCTACTGAAAATACAGTGGGGTTGATATGTCTTTGAGCTAGCATTGTAATAAGGTGTAATCTTGTACTTTTAATGTGTATCTTCGAGAAGTCTTCTATTTCACGGCCTATCTGTTTGTATTCTCCTTTTATGAACAAACTTGAAAAGCTAAGAGAAGCTGAAAGTTCTTGTAGATATAGTTGGTATGGTAAAATTTTTTCCTGGATATATTTTTTCCATTTATTTGTTCTAAACTCATACCAGTGAGGTTTATCTCTAGGGTTAGAATAATTAGCAAAAGGATGTTTCTTATAAAATGAGTGTGTGACTGTGACTCTGGTAAAAATACTTTCTGTTTCTCCAGGTAAGTCAATTTCGCTTTTGATAATTAACTCTACAAGGGAGGAAATTTTATTTACCAGCTGTTCTTTATTGTAGTTGTCTTTAAGAAACTGCTCCGGAAAAGGTTCATTTATATTGGTTCCTGAAAATTTAGTGGAGTTATTTATAGTAGCTCGAGTGCTCATAGTTTTATATTAAGTTTTTTTATTAATGGTTTGAACAACTTTTCTTTCGTTCATCTCTTAGAGAATCCTCTTTTCTTCAACTAGCTGAATGACATTAGCTGGCTCTACCGAAATTCCTGTACATCCAGCCTTAAAGATAGCCTCTTTAAGTTCCTTTGAACAAGCTAAGATCACTCGCGACCCTGGACAATTGAAAATTGAACGATTACATGTTTTTTTATAAGAAAAAACAACTCTTTCAACCAATCCTGAATGCCTACTAAAAGTAGAATGTTGCATATCTAATGTATCACAAATTTTTGGAAAATGAAGATAGTAATACTCCAGTTTATCTCCAGTCCCCTCATCTTCAATAATCATGGGAAGCCATTGAATTTCACTATCTGCCTCTGTTAAATGTTTGTGAATAGTATTTTTTAATTTAGGAGAGCAAATTCGACCACAAATATTTGTACAGACGAAATCAGGTAATGGGCCTTCGTTTTTTAGTTTTCTAAAATAAATAGGTATTAACTGTTTTTGGTAGCCTTCATCCGGAATATCTAAAGGATCAAAATTATTAAAAGCTTCTGGTATTCCAAATTTTTTGGTAGAGTACATGCCATCAAACAATCTAAAAAAGGTGTTTTTTAATTCTACTTGCTTCACAGGCCTATTCCTCTTACTATTAATGGATTTTCTGTTACTTGAGGTTTAATTCGTTGGTCAAAAAGCTCTAAAAATTTTTTTTGATCCCCTTTTGCGATACGATCAATTTGAATTACTTCATCAAGCATTTTTTGGTGATAAACTTTCTTATGTGGCCCCTTATGGGGAAGTCTAATTTTATTCCAAGATCCATCTAAATCCAAGTTATATTTTTTTGCATAGAAATTAAATTTTTTTGTAAAACCATTTCTAAAATTGGTTGGAGTGAGAATGTGGTGAACTTCCATATGTAAAGTATCTACGGCCATAACTTTCTCTGTCATAGCCTCGTTAAAACCATTTTCTATACAATATCCCCTGACACTTTGACGCCTATTAAATTCCTTAATACAGTGGAAGTAACCCTTAGGACCTTTTTTCTCAAGTGCAATACCTGCATCGTGTAGGCAAAATTTGGTAGTTTTAAGTGTTGTCTTAAGTTCATTTGCAGTTAGGAGTTTCCCTGAGGATGGACTGATCAACCCTGCTTTTGCTAGAAAATCGTTTCCGAGGGTTGCTGGAGCCTTCATAGCAGCCTTCAAAGCAGCTTTATTCTGCCAAGCATACTGAATGACAGGCTTGAAAACTTTGAGCATCTTACCAGCTGCTTGAAATGCAAAACCGTCCATGACAAGCTCTGTTGCCAGCTTGACGTTGTGGTAACCCCAAGTTGATGATTGCTCTTTAGTTAGTGGCACTGGTGTGAGCTCACCAGTAATGAGAGATTTAATGGGTTTGTAGAGCGGTTGCATTAAGGGTGAGGTTGATCCCTCTACAATTCCATTTAAAAAACCTAAAGAGCTACTTTCAAATGAGAGCTTTACGTCATCTAGAGATTTTGGAATATGTCGATTCAACTCGTAGGCGCACTTCTCTAAGTTTACTTTGAGATGGTTAAAACGTCTTTCCCATTCGGTTTCCTTTTGAAGGACTAAATTCCCATCAAAAAGAACATCAGCCAGAGCCTGTAGATGTTGGTCTCTGTCCTCAAGACAACTCCATCCATCTTTCACATCTTTTTCTTGCTTTCCGGCAAGAGACTCATTAATGCTAGGGGGCAATAAAGATGCAAAGGTAGAAAATTCCTCGATTAATTTTTCAAATGATTTAGTGTCCTTTACAACTTCCTCATCATAAACTTTGCTAATTTTACTTATGTTGGGATATTCATTCCAAAGGTCTAAATTATTGATTAAGGAGAAAATTTTGTTAGCTGCCTCTCTCATATCTGCTAGTTTTAAGAGTTGCTCTTCAGAAAGAGAAATAGAATTTAAACTTGTTGTTTTGAGAACTCTTTTGATTTCATCAAGTCTACTTCTTCTCAAGATGGAGTTTCTAGCAGTTATAATTGTTTCAGTTGAAGGAGCTAAGCTTCGGTAAAATGGGAACCAATTTTGTTCCAAGTCCTTCTTGAAGTCTTCCATTGTAGGTTTACCAAAATTTTGCTTAATCCAATCATTAATCGTATTTTGTAGCTGGTATTCAGTGCCACTTCCCATAGCGTAAGGATTATTGCGAGTGCCGCCCGGAAAAGGATTAAAAGTTCCCATAGGCACTTCTGCCATGGGAGGTAAGCTTTCATTTTCATCTGCCTCGGATGATGTTTTCTTATCGGCCAAAGTTTGATTAAATGAGTCGTCACCCGGAAATTTAGGTCTTGGGGGAACGTATATTAGGGTACCGTCATTTGTTTGAACAAGTTCTCCATCTGGATTTTTAGACCAAAGTAAGTTGGGATTGTAGACATCTTGAATGAAGTCTGGTTGCTGATTTCCTCCTCCAGGTGAATTTACACGACTGTATGGCTGATTATCCTTTACGGGTCCCGTGAAGTTGGGCCCTGCGGGTGTATCTTGGAAAATAGGGGGATAATGATAAACTGTCCCCGAAGAGCTAGAAGATGGATTTATTTGGGTTGTCATAACAAGACCCTTAAATTTTTTAAGTAATGTAAGGAGTAATTTTTTTTTTGTCTAAGAAATAAAAAGTAGACGACTGCCTTTTGGGTTTTGACTCAGGTCTACGCCCCACCTATATAGGCTCTTTTCTTCAAATCCTATCTCAATTCCCTCCCATGAGGGCATTCCACCGGAAGAAGCCTCCACTTCGATACACCCATTATGGAAGATAATATGTTCATTGACCTCAACATTGTGAAAAAAAAGGAGTTCAGCATAGGGCTCGCCTGATTTCCAATTTAAGGAAATTGCTCTCAGAGAAGGAATAACCTCTCCGAGAAGACCATGATAAAGGTGTAGTTTCAAATAGGCAAAAACTTCTTCAATACGGTTTTGTTCTATCATTTCATTCATATAGTTTTCTCCACACTCCGGCAGCATTTCCTTCAGGGTTTAGGGTTCTTCCTTTTGGTTTGGATCTCTTTTTTTCCTGAAGTGCTAGTTAACGATATTTTTTAAGCAGCACTGATGAAATTTTACTCAAGAGGGTCTCTGAAGGGTTCTGCCCTCCAGTATAAGTAGCGAGTAATTCCTTCCTCTGGAAGTTGTTCCTCCTCTGTGATTGAGTGAATTTCTACTTCAAACTGTAGGAGTTGGCTTTTATGGCGATAAGGAATAGAGCGAACTAAATTGTATATTTCCATATATTTTTCTCTCATTTTATTAGAAATTTCTCCTATATGGTAAAATTTGATTGTAGCTGTATTTGATTCTGGTAGCCAGTTTAGCCCTGAAAATCTTAAAGATTTAGGAAGCCTACCTGCTAATATTTCGTTAAATTTAAGGAAAATATTTGTTTGAATAGGCCAGCCCTTTAAAAAATATGGTGAAGTTGATTGGGGGATAACGCCTTCGTTTTCAAACGCAAATAATACTAAGTCAGATTTTGGGATAGGGTTAGGCTTTGGCAAATGGTAAAGCTCAACTTCAAACTCTAGTAACTTTCCAGCCCATTTAGGAAGATCCGTACAAGTAGCTTCAGTTTCAATTGAGCTGTCATGGTATAAAAGAACTTCGTTTGGAGTTATGGTATGATAAAATTTGAGGTAAGCTAAAGGCCCAATTGAATTCCAAGATAAAGTGATAGCTCGATAAGAGGGAATAACTCTGTGCAATAGTCCACCATAAAAATGAAAGCAAAGTTCTGCCCAAATTTCTTCAATCGATTCAGGATTATTTGTTTCAAGTCTATTCATTTAGTGCTCTCCATCGTATTACATGCTCACCATCTGGCCTATATGGCACAATATGGTAGGATCCATCTTGACGATAATGTATTTTTGCATAGGGCGTTTCAACCCATCTCTCAAGTTTATCTATGTATGTTTCACCACAGACTTTACCAAATTTGACAATTTCTTTGAAGTCTGGATAACCAAATCCGTGACCTTTTATTGGAATACCTGTCCCCATAAGCGGGCGCGTCAATGTTTCGATTTCACTATGAGTTAGGTGGACTATACTTTTAACACCTGAAGCGTTTCTATTAACAAGGTTAACATCATGGAGCGCTTGCTTCGCTGTATGTAATTTGCTCGTTCTTTTATATGCATCTACTCTTTTCAGATAGTTGTTCACCTGAATTGCTATTTCCTCAGCTTGAAGTCGGGTGAGGTTTGATGTTCTACCTATTTTCCCTAATTGAGTTAGTTTTTTTAGAGAAGCTAGGCCTTTTACAGCTCCAGCAACTTCTATCGATACTAGCGTTGCAGAACCCAAAGCAAACCCTAGAGCTTCTATTCTTCCATTGAAAGGAAGGCTTTCCCATTCCTCTACATGTTTGGCACAAGAATCAAAGATTAAAGAGAGTCCATCTTTAGAGAAAACATTTTTGATAGATTTTGTAACTTCAATTAGCTCAATTATCTTTTCTACTTTCACCTCAGGAGGAGCAAAAACTAGATCATAGATGGAGCTGAGCATCGACCAAGCCCCTACTGCTGAGTCTTGAGCAAAAGACCAAAGAGCACGACATCCACCTTTGGCAAGCAAAAATTGAATAGACATGGCCTTTTTTGAAAAAGATAGCCCTGTCCATGTACTTAAGTTTTGCTTTAAGATCATTTTTTTGAATAGCCAATCTGATTTTTTGTTTTTCTCGGCAAGGCTTTCTAAGGCGTTCTTTAGTGTTTCATTATTAGGGTCTAGTTCTAGACCTTTTTCAAAGCAATCAAAAGCCTTTTCATATTCTTGAATATCGAAATAGAGTAAGCCAAGCTCATGGTAGATTTTGGGATGGGGACTTTCCTCTGAACAAAATTCATACAAAGATAGAAACCTATTTTGTAATCTCTGAACCAGAGTTCGAATTTTATCTTTATTGTATTCAATTTCAGATAGAGAAAGCGCTTTGTCCAGCAAGTCGAGCACTTTTTTGTAGTGGGTATATAAAAAGCACTTTACAAACAAAAGATTTAAGACATCAAAATTTGTTTTTGTTTGTAACATTTCTTTATCAATACCCTCAAAATTCAGATTTTTTAAATTTCTGTATATTACGCCTGATTTAAGCTCAGAATAGACTAAATTGCTTATCTCAAAAGCTGAATAAGATTCACTAGGAGATAAGAGTTTGTAAAACTCGTTGTCACTTCGTAATTTCAAATATTCAATAAAATAGTCAGAAAAATGAGCAGACGATATGTCAAAAAGTGGTGCTGGAACACTTAAGTTTTCACACTTAATTACGGAAGACCAAATAGAATGTTTAAAATTCTCAATATCAGAAGGGTAACTTGTATTGGTAAAGAGAGTTTCTTCGGGTGCGCAGCATTCACAAAAGAGTATTAGTCTTTCGTATTTAATAGACCCTTCTTCGATCTTTTTGATAGTGCGGTAAACAGGATGATTTTTACCTTTCAGGTCTACTGGGAAGTGTTGCTCAATTTTGACGCAGTCGTGTAAGCGAAATCTGCATATGCTTTCAATTCTTGGGATCGCTTTTTTATATGGGGCTGCTCGATTTAATAATTCTGTATCTACATAATAGGAAGATTTGTTTAATTCATACGATGGTTTAATTTCATGATCTGCCGAATAATAGCATTCGCTACAAGCTAAAGGGTACTCAAAGAGGTGGTTTGCACAAAATCCATAACAAACATCTCGGTATAATTGCGGATTATAAAAATTAGTGTTTTGATCTTCCTCTGTAGAATTTAATTGTATGGTTGATTCTTGAGAAGAAGTGTTTTGTGTGCTTGTGATGGATACCATATTTACTCCCTTTCCAGTGAATTGAGAAGATAATGCTGAGCTGTTTTAATTTTTAAATCAACTTAATCAAAATTTTTAAAATGGATTGATTTGGTAGAAAATTTTTCCTAAGAAGCTTCTTTTAGAACCCTCTAATTCATCAATGTGTTCTTTTGAGTGGAATTTTTCGGTATCAGGATCATAATCAAAATCATAAATTTTCATGCATTGTTCTTGCCGTTGAGGACTAAGCCACCTTTTTTCATAGATATTGACTTTGACTTTAGCTTCCTCGTATCCGTTTAAAAGGTTTTGAAACTCTCCATAGCTAGAGCAAGTCGTATTGCTTAAAATGCTAAATGGAGTACGACATAGCTGGGCAAAGTTAATTCCAACACCTTTTGCAACGGGGACATATTGTAGACTATTTTTAAAAATAGAAAAATCTTGCTCAAGTCTCTGTTTTCCTTGCTCTATATTGCTTCTTAAATCCTGAGCATTTTGTTTAATTTCATCAGCAATAACAAGCGCTGATCGAACGGTTTGAAATCGAGGATCGCTCCCAATTTTAAAAGTAGGAGTTTCATCATCTCGGACTATTGATCTGTAGGCCACACTGCTTCGTAAAGAAGCTAAACAATAGTTTCTGAATGAGTCTGTATTGACATATTTTTCTTTATAATCGTCTTCGCAGCCTTTAATCTCTAAAGCATGCGAATCAAGCTGTTTTGGAGATAAGTCATAATAGGGGACTTCTAAAAACTCCTTTTTCACCTTGCTAAAGAAGTAAGTTGAAATTACAAAAATTCCTAGCCAAGCACATGCTTGAAAAATATCTTTGTATCGATCACTATTCTCATTTTTTTTTTGAGGGTCTTCAACGGGCTTGACCCATCTATTGTATATTCTAGCAACAGAGTTAATGGTTTTAAAAAAACTCACAAAACTTAGGCCAGCTAATGAAGCACCTGACAAAATATAAGGAGCGGCTGATTTATCGATGTTGATCATTTTTTTACCTAGCGATAAGGTGTTTACTTTGTTGGTAGACTTCAAATTGATCTTCAGAAAGCTCGGCCTTAAATTGCTCTAAAGCTAATTCATGGCCAACTATAGTTCTGAGATCACGAAAAACATTTCTACGTGGGGTAAAAACTGTCTTAGTTTGCGCAAGTCTATATGGGTCTTTTTCAGGATTTATCTCATTCCCTATTTCTGTTGGATACCACTTTAGTTCCTCAAACTTTACTAGATTTGAAATGTTTTTCCAGGAATTCTGACCAAATGTGTAAAATTTTTCCTTGAGGAAGTCTATATTGTTATTAGTAAACCTAAGTCTCTTCTCTTCAATAGCTGCATCAATTACAGGATGAGATTTAATGTTTGTTTGTAAAATTTCTGTGCAATTTAAAACGATATCATGAATTTTTGGGATCTCTTTTTGAAGAGGCTTATAAACTGTGTCTGTTTTACTTCCAAATTCCTTACAAGCCTTCAAACAAGTGTCTGGTACCGTACCGAATAGGGAGATCCATGGCATTTTAAGCGCATCACATAAGCCATTTCCATCAAAGCTAACAAAGGGAAAAAGAGGGTTGCACTTTTTATTTACATCGTGCCCTGCCTCGAATAGGTAGTCATTGCACACGCTCATTGTCGCTGCTTTTGTTTTTCTTAGAGCTAAAGAGAGATCTTCAACTACCTCTTCTGGGATTATTGTTTTGGAGTGTGCTTGCGTAAGCAGATCGATAAAGATATCGTTGCAATCCACACCAGGTCCACTTTCACTGTACTCAACAGATTGCTTGCGAAAGCAACTTTTAGCCAAAGTGGAATCCCATAGTTGCTGATTGAATTCACAAAAATTTTGTGCCCAATAATCGCGGGCAGCTAAAGCCTGAGTAAGGTTCTTGCTATATGGGTTCAAATTTTCAAAACAAACTTTTGAAGTCTCTATTTCATAGGAGTTCAGTTCAAGTGATAAGAAAAAGAAGTTGTAAGCTAGAAAGAAACAAGCAGCCGAGCATATTGAGAAAAACGACCCTGATAGGACGGAGAAAACTCTATTCTTCAGAGAGTCTGGTCCAAAAACAAAATTAGAGAAGGAAAGTTCTCCTGATATTGTTTCTTTTGTGGCTATTTCAATTCTTTCTTCAAGGGGAGTAGAGCCAAATATTGGCTTAACCAAGTTCGGAAGAGCTCTCAAAGCTGATTCCAATCCTAGATAGACTGCTGATGCACTTCCTGACAAGTACAGAACGGGGATAGGATTAATGTAGACCATTTTTTACCTCTTTTCTTAACAAGAACCAGCCCCTAAGCAGGTGAATAATCCCATTAAGTAATTGGCTGTGTTTGTAGCATTACGAACCATTTTTTGATTAAATTTTGCGTCAGTAACCACGTCTACTCTGGGTGTTTTTCCGCTTTTATCATCTGAGCCATACAGTTTCATAAAATCGTCTAGCTCTTCCTCATATAGCTCTTCATAAGGCAAAGTCCAACTCTTGGGCTTATAACCTGTTTTTATAGGAGGATTTTTAATTCTCTCTGAAAAAAAACTGTTATTCAAGCAGTAGTTGGTCGCATATGCTGCTCCGTTGAATAGGGCTTCTCCTAAACTAAATACTGCTCGGGCACACAGCTTTGCTCCATAGGGAGCTGACTCATAAAGAGCATTCAAAGGAGGGCCCAATAAATTAACTGAAATTGAATAAGTATTACTCAGAATAAAAGAAAGTATATCAAACGCCACAGCTGCGGTTTTTTTAGTTACGCTCAAAATGGAAAAACTTGGAAATGAACTTTTGAAGACAGAACTTGGTTTTATATTGGGGGGTAATGCAGGAGGAGTATTGACATTTAGGGAAAGTTCCGAAAATGTGCAATTTTTGTACGTCCCAATAATATCAGCATTCCTCTTGCCTTGTTGCGGTACAGAATGTATCAGTTGTGTCAACCGGTTTGTAAATCTACCAAACAGGTAGGTAACATTGCCAACAACGTTTCCTATTCGAGATGACCGTGTTGTCCTCGTGGAAATTGAGTTAACCAAGTAAGGGGCGATAAATAGATCCATAGCCGCTGTTTCATATCTGTAAATTTCTTCTGGGAATTCTTTAGGTCCGAGATATTTAAAATCATATTCTTTGCATGAAGGAAGGCAGTTAAGTGTTTCAACACGTCTCAAACCTTGAGTTGTTGCAAATGCAAGGATCTGCGCTTTCCCTTCTAGGTATGAAATAGCTTCATTAGAGAGAAAAACTGCCCAGCTTAGAAGGGTACATGTTTTAGGCCAACCTGTTAGGTTAGACACTCTTCCGGGAAGACAGGACAGAAAGGCCTCCTTACTTGCATAACAAGGGGAGTTTGTCGGTGAAATGAAATAAAAAAAATATTTGGAAAGACAGTTGTCAAATATGTTGTAAAGACTATTAGAACAGTAGCCGTTCGCAATGTTTGGGGTAACCCGATCTAGATCAAAACTTCCATTAGTGTTTGTTGGTATACACGAATTAGTGAAATTTTGGAAATTTTCTTTGCACTGAAACATCTCTGTAATCATGTGTACCTCAAAAAGGTTTGCTGTTCTTTCTGTGGTAGAGACTACTCCTACACAAACAATAGAGGCAACCCTCAATCTTTTTTTTAAGGGTGAAGCTATTAGGTTAGAGGATGGAGGGTAAGAGTTGTTTTTTCCCCCACAATAATGATGGACCGAAATAAACGCAGAGGGAGTAACTGTATGATAGGGATTATTTTTCTTTTCATTTTGGGTGGAATTGCTTTGTATGGAATGTTAGTAGTAGCGCATTTGAATTTATTCAAATGCTTCAAAGCCGGCAAACTTGAGTTCTTACATGCAAACATTTATGCTTTTAGCATGTCTTTCAATATCAGGAATGAGTTTAGGATTCGGTTTTTACCTGATGACTCAAATGGGATAATTGGGATATGAGTATCAATAAAACGGGTAATTATTTTAACGATTCTAGGTACTGTTTAATAAGAAAAGCATCTTTTTGATCCTTCTCTTTCAAACTTTTTTTTGTTCTTATCAATCATGCTTTTTTAATTTTACAATGGCTAGCTAAGTCTAATCAGAAAATTTGGACAACATTTGAGAAGGCTTCTTAACGGGTATAAAGCGGTGGGCTCCGACTAGTCCATTAACTATTGTTGCAACTATTTTGGATCCATGTTTACCAATTAGTCCATCAACCATTTCTGCAACTCTTCTGGATCTATATAGATTAAAGGAGTCAGCTCCCTTGATGTAGTATTTAACCATTGCAGCTCCAGAAAACCTTACCGCAGGATTTTTCATAGTTTGCACTAGAGTTGCCGATGCAATATTCTTAGTAACAGGATTTAAAGATGAAGTCAAAGTGAAGGCTTGAAAAACATTCCTCAGAAGAGTAGCAAAATTCAGCTCGGGATCTTCTAAATGCTTAACTGTTGGAATATCTCTTTCGTTAAGTAAATTTGCAGCTTTGGTGTTGAAAGTATTTTCGGATTCACTACATGCGCTAACATAAACCAAAACTCCTAATGAAAATACACACGAAAGTTTTCCAATAATAGATGCTATTTCTCTGCAGCAATCTATATATTTGGATTGCTTGTAGTTGTTCCATGCTTTTTGAGCATTATCAAATCCAAAGAAAGATGCGGGTAAATTTGAAGATCTGTAAATAGTATTCAATAGCATAATAAATTTAATTAATTTGTTTACGTTTTGATTAAAAGTAAATTATATCACCTTCTTTAGTTTATTAAAATTGAAGCAATTAATTTAATTTCAGAAGAATAATAACCTCCTCAAGAACTATTTTTAGATGGCATTTTAAAAAAATAACTACGCGGTAAGGGATTGGGCTCTTCTCAGCAAAAAAGCAAAATAGTAATATAGCCCTAGGAGATAAAAGTTGACCAATTTTAGATTTTAGTCTATTTTTTTAGACCTCTTTTTATATAATTTGGATCGGTTAATGATATCTTTGAATACACCTTTAACTTCGTATACAGATTGCTCCTCGACTCAGCAAACCAAGATATGTGGAGGACATTGGCACCTTAAATGCGTAGGACAAACTGTTCAAGACGCTGCATTTAGACAAATGTTATTGGGAAAGCAGGAAAGATCCATACCTGAGGGATACAAATCTATAGAATTCAAAAGGGAAGGTAAATTGGTTTTTGTGGTTTTATTCCACGAAAATAACAATCCTTTGTGCCATTATCATACTTTCACTAGTTCTCCTATTTCTAAGAAATCCTCTGGGCAAAGCTCATTTAAAGTTTTAAGCATCGATTCAGATAATTGAAACGTTTTTTTTGCCCCGTGATCTAATAGTAGTTTTGCCATCTCTTTGTTCTGTTTATAGATTGCAAAACTAAGGGGGGTTACTATAACTCCAGGAAGTAACTTCTTTAAATTTTCTCTATCGACTTCATCTAGCCAGCTATCATCGTTCAAAAAACTGCCGTCAATATGACTTGTTTGATTAACTTCACAACCACAATCTAGAGCCAAATGAAGTAAATCAAGATCCTCTGTCTTTATAGCAAGAAATACAGCTTCTGCATCATAGGGATGTATAATATATTCTTTAGGAATGCCGATGTCTTGAAAACACCTCAATATTTTAGAGAAGTGCTTAGACATATACTTCTCTCCGTAATCATACCATGAGAATATGCTAAAAAAATACCTCTCTTGGCTGGAAGATAGTTGTGTAATTGAGAATGGAGTGTAAGGATCTGCGGGCTTTTTAGCGAATAACAACCCTCTTACGAGATCGATGCGGTCTAAAAATATAGCTACCCATAGTAGAGTTACTTGGCAATCTCTTTGAAACTCAGGCCCAAAATCCTTTTTAAGAAGCCCTAAAGCCAATTCATTTTTTTCAGCACCTGAAAGCACATCTAAGCCTAAATGGCTGTCTTTTACTTTTAATAGGAGTTCCTTGTCTGTATCACTATATCCTCGATCAAAAATTATCTCATAACGGTTCATTTTGGTAACTTCAGAGAGTATATTTTCAATTTGAGTATTTATAATTTCTTCAATAAGCTCATTAGACAAAAATAACTTCTGGTTAGCATTAGCATAAGAATTTAAGAGTAATTCAGCGGAAGAGAAATTGCAGTTTTGAAACGCTTTTATTAGTTTATCATCCCTATCAGGGTGGACTATACTCAGTGGTCCGTCTGATATTGGATATATCTCAAAACCAAGTTGATTAAAAAAATTGTCAGAAACTAAAACGGTCATAACTTTCCCTATTTATTTTAATTTTAATAACAATAATATTTACATATTAGATAAAAATCAAACAAACTAATTTATTTAATAAATTAAATAAATTAGTTTGTTATATAAATAATCAAGATAGTGATAGAATCGTTCGGTTTTAATAAGGATATTTTTGATGAACGAATCTATAGATGCAATCCAAACGCCTAATACTAATCTTTTGTATTCTACTTTTTGGCAGAATCAAGGCCCTATTAATGTTAGCTCAGCTCAAAACCAAGTGCAAAGATTAAATCAGCAGAGGTCCTCGAATGATATTTATTTTTCTAGAAACAAAGTCGAGTCTGAATTGAATAATGGAGTCTGTACAGCTCATTGTTTAAGTTTTTTGTCTATCTATCTCCGTAGTTTCAGTAATGAAACTTTAGTTTGGATGACTACTCGAGGGAATGAAGCTGTTTTTAAAAATTGGAATGATAGAGTCGTAAAATGTCTGAATGCCTGCCCAAATGACACAGAGATTAGAACTAATCAAGCAGCGCTAAATACAATCACTAAAAGTTTCTTTTCTACTTTTTCTAGAGATGATTTTTTGGAAGCAAAGGTTGCATCTTTGTGCGCGCTTAAGGCACTTAAAGTAGTTTCGGCTTCACCAAACCTAATAGATTTTAAAAACAAATCTGAAAATGAAAATAGAGAGTCATTTTTTAAAATCTTTGATGATTTGGAAGAAGGAGCACATATCTTAAGAGGTATTTGTAGCAGAGATAATCAAGGAAATGAACATTATGGCCATTCAATGGCCCTCATTAAGACCCCGTTAGGTTCCTACTTTTTTGACCCTTCTTCTATGGGAGGATTGGTCTTTATAAAAAAAGAGAAGGAAAAAGAGTATCTGTATGATTTTGCAAAATTTATGTGCAATTTTTTTGATTTGGAATATCCCAGATTTTACAAGTTGAAAGCAGTCAATTGGGCTATTAGGCCTATACAACAAGCTATCGAATCCCAACCTGCGTAGAGTTCAAACTTGAATTAGGACGTATACTACCTGAACCTTTTACTTAAGGCTATCTAGCATCACTCCGTGATAAGATTAAAACTAATCAAATTGGATAATAGCAAGAAACCTGAAAGTTTTAACTGGACAGGGAGCTAACATAGAGACCATTACTGCAGCAGGAAATTAGGATGGATGTTCAGACAACAGGAGCGGAATCCATAACATTTTTCCCGACCTAAGCCCCCTAATTTTCAATGTGTGCGTGACTTCTTCTCCAGAGTCGCGTACACACCCCGAAAAAGCACTCTTTCTTAAAATAATTGCAATAATTACTCTTTTTCTTTAAGAGTCAGTAAATGAGTTAATTTTTTTACTTCTGTTGAATTTAGTCTATGCCTGCAAAACAAGAAAAAAATACTGTTAAGAACATTTCTTTTTCACTTATCAAAAAAGGCGACTTGAATAACTTAAAAAACTATATATCTGAACTTGAAAGAGATCTATCTTGGGTCGGGATAGATGGATTGTCTCCTTTACACGTAGCGGCTCGCTACAACCAAGTAGAAATTTGTGAATTTCTGTTAAAACAGGGGATTACCCCGGATATAACAGAATCCTTGAGTTTAAAGACTCCTCTACACATTGCAGCCTATTTTGGCCATTTAGAGGTTGTAAAAGTTCTAAAAAAATATAGAGCGAATTTAGACATTAATGATTCTATTAGCTCAAAACCTATTCATTATGCAGCAATGGGTGTCAATAAAGATCTAATTCTATTTTTTCTAGAGAATCAAACAAAACCTTCAGCTCAATCTCTTTTTGGTAATATTCTAGATATTTTAATTCGAAAGAAAAGCTTAGAGCTAGTTGATTTCTTTTCCAACATTGGGGGAATAGACTGCTTAGACTCTAACTACTTTCCGCATTCTACACCTGAACGAGGATTTGAGAATAGCTGGTCTCCCTTTCACAGCGCTGCCATATCTGGACAAGAAAAAATTTTTGAAATGCTACTTCATAAGTTTCCTCATTTATCTGCAATAACAAAGGGTCAGTTAACCTATTCTCGATTAGCGTCCTTTACTTCTGTTTTGGACTTGGCCCTTTTAGAGGGAAACCCAACAATCAAAAAATTGCTTAATTTACAAAAAAATACGGATGAATACAGGAGCATATTTATGAAGGAGAATAGGTATGAAACTGATTTTCCAAATAGAAAAGAGATCTGCAATGCTATCAGATATCGAGATATGAAAAAGCTTCAGGATGTGATAGAAAAAAAAGGAGAGTCCTCTCTCTTTGAAAGAGAAAAAAAAGAGGGGAGCTTAGATCCTCCAAATTCTTTAGGTTTTGGAAACTATCTCTATTCTTTGCCATTTTTTGACTTTCTTTTAGAACAACAGATACAAATTCCTGAAAGTATTTTTTTTCCTCAAAACACATTCCAAGAATTCTTTTTGAATTGGGCTTTGATGGAAGCTCATCCTCACGGAGAGAAGTTTTTGAAAAAAAGTGGAGAAGAAGTCCATGATTGAAAATTCAAAAAACTTATTAAATACATGGAAAGAAATTGCTTCTTCTAAAATTTACTTCATTGACACTCTAGACAGCATTAAGTTCAGGAAGAAGCAAACGCTTTTTTCTATATTCACAGCTTTAATTCTGTTAGGTTTGGGTTCCTGGGGATTTATGGTTGAAGTCTATCAAAGAAACTGGGCAAGTTCATCAATTTGTATGCTGAGTCTCATCTACGTTCCTCTCATCGTTAATATTTTTATCTGGTTTCGAGGACTTTCAATATTCGACTTCGCTCCTAACATGAGGTATGAAGAAGAGAAACCAAGAACAAAAAAAGATGACAGAGCCTCACTGAGCTTCAAAATTTCTTCTTGTATTTTCCTATTCTATTATTGCTATTTCATCTTTCGATTAATGGGGGTCTTTTGGAGTTTGGGGACTATAATTTTTTTTGGAATACTTGTTTTCTTATCAAAGGATCGTTCTTATGAGAAATCATAAAATTTCTAAATATTGAAAAAATGGTGTTTAAGGTGTCTCTAACTAATAAATTTTTTTCCCAATTCTTAGCCCTAGGGCCTTTCGCCCCAGTAGGTTTTAATAGAGAATATGACTCGGCATTATCAGAATCTTCTCATACTCTACCCATGAGACTACTCATGGGTACTGTAATGTTATCTTTTGCCCTTTATGGGATATGGCTAACAGCTAGGCCAATTCTCAGGAGGCGTCCAAAAAGGTCTCTAAAGGAAATCTCTACAAAATTAAAATGGGGCCTAGCATCTATTTGCTTCCTATGCGTATCGCTGATGTCTCTAGCTATATGTGTCTTTCTTAATATTGGGGGATAGTTTTTTCAGAGTTCTCGACCCCTTTCATATTCTTAAAACATGCTACTCTTTATTATTTCAGATTAGATGGGTCCCAAAAACGGTCGTTTTCGGAACTCTCACAAAATATATTTTGAAAACAAATTCTCTCTCGGTGTATAAAGTTTCATATCTTATAACCGAAATCAAAGATCCGAAATAAGACGTGTTATTGATTTATGAAACTTTTGGAGAGTTATGAAAATAGGCTACGCGCGAGTATCGACCTTGGAACAAAACTTAGACTTGCAAATTGATGCTTTAAAAGCAGCCGGCTGTGAAAAAGTTATAACTGATAGAATCACGGGTTCTGCATCCGATAGACCAGGACTAAAAAAGTTAAAAGAAGAGCTTTTAAGAGAAGGAGACACTTTAGTTGTCTGGAGACTAGATAGGCTTGGCAGATCGCTCAAAAATCTAATTGAGTGGATCCAAGAGCTAAAGTCTAGAGGTATTCAATTTAACAGCCTCACTGAAAATATAGATACTTCCACCCCAACAGGGGAGTTAATTTTTCACATTTTTGGCTCTCTGGCTCAATTTGAAAGGAACTTGATAAGAGAAAGGACAACCTCCGGCTTAAATGCAGCCAGAGCCAGAGGGAGAACGGGAGGAAGGCCTCTGAAGCTTGGACTAGATCAAAGAAAGCATGCCTTAGAGCTGTATGAGCAAAAAAAACTTTCTATAGGGGAGATATGCAATATTATTGGAATAGGAAAAACAACCCTATACCGTTATTTAAATAAGCAATAAGGATCTGAAACAATGAACGATGAAGATGATGAAATAGAATTTAGAAGACTAGATGAAGTCAACAAAGAAGAGCTTATTGACTTGATGAATAACCCCTTAGTCAGACGTCAATTACCACTTGCTAAAGATGTATTTGATGACAAGGCATACCAAAAATTCATACAAATTAAAAATAATTTATGGAAAGAGCATGGGTATGGTCCATGGGCATTTTTTATAAATAAAAAATTTGTAGGTTGGGGCGGGTTACAATATGAAGAAGGCGGTCCTGATTTAGCGTTAATCCTTCACCCAAAATACTGGGGCACAGGAAAAATAATTTATAAACAGATTATTAGGAAAGCATTCGATGAAATGGATTTTGAATTCATCACAGTATTGTTACCTATTTCTAGAAAACATGATAAGGCTTTGCTCGGGTTACACTTTAAACCCGATGGAGAGGTTTTATTAGAAAATGAACGATTTATTCGTTTTAGACTAAGTGTAAATGATGCCTAATCAAAAAAACATATAGATCAAAGAAATCATACCCTAGAGCTGCATGGGCAAAGCCACACTTATCAGGAACGTCCGATAATACTTATTATGTTGCCTATGATGCTTATATTCAGGCGTATGAGTTTTATATTTATACAGTTGCCTTAAATGTACATTTGAGGCAATGTGAAGAATATGCAACAAGGAGAACATATGGCTTCGAATTCAACCCGTTTAACAATCGATGTACCCACCAGGCTTCATAGAGAGCTCAAGTCTTTGGCAGGTGCATTGGGAGTCTCATTAAGAGAACTAGTTATCAACTTTTTAGTACAAGATATGGCCAACCCCGATAAACTTGACTATAACATTCCAAATGAAGAAACCATCAGAATTCTGAAAGAAACTCAAAAAGGAAAAAATTTAGAGGGGCCCTATAGCTTCGAAGATGCATGCAAAAAACTAGGTCTTTAATTAATGGCTACAACAATAGTATGGACCAAAGCCTTCTCAAAAGAACTAAAACGTCAGCAGAAGAGAGGAAAAAATCTAGCTAAGCTCAAGACATTCTTAAAAATTTTAACAGATGAAAAAGCCCCTCCCAAGAAGTATAGAGATCACTCCCTTATTGGAAATTTCAAAGGATGTAGAGAGTGTCATATAGAGCCTGATTGGCTCCTAATATACACAAAAAAAGATAAAAATATTACCCTTGAGAGAACTGGTTCACACTCTGACCTCTTTAAATGAAGACTTAGGCTGTTTCATGCGTGAGACTGATCTCATAAAATCACGCCTAAATCTTGCTAAAAAACTCGGCATCATCCAACCCAAAGTCTCTGCTTTGGTTTCAGGAAAACTATCTGATTTTAGTACAGATACGCTCTTGCACTACCTCTCGACTCTTGGATGCAAAGTTGAAATCAAAATAAGAAGACCAAGAACTACAAATATTTTTAGACAAGGAGATATCCGTCGCATAATACAAGATAATCTATTGATTCAACTCACCCTTCCAACCCACTTCTGTATAGGGCTTATTTTTTAAATAACTTTCTATCCCATATTTAGTAACAGGCATTAAATTATCTGGTAAATTATTGAACGCAAACCAACCCATTTCTGAATGCTTCTCCGGCTCATTATTAGTAGGATTTTCTTCCTTCTTTAAAGTCCTATGAAAGAAAAAACATACATCGGTATATTCTGGTTGTGCTGGATCAAATGCATTTGGAACCTTTGCATACAAAATCGTAATAAAACTCAGACTCACAGAAAGATTAACCTCCTCTCTGACTTCTCTAGACCCCGCTTGAGAAGGAGATTCCCCTCTTTCAATGCGACCTGTAGGTGCACACCAGTAACCATCGTAACACCCTGTATTACATCTCTTCAATAAAAGTAGTTTTTCATTTTTCTCAAGAATTACATGTACCTTTGGTTCTACTACAAACATATTTTGCTCCTGCTATTACATATCCCAGATTTTCTCATAGTTACCTTCTTTTAAAAATTTAAACTTTTTGAAGCCCAGCTATTTTAGTCACCTCATCAGTCGCCTTGTGAGAAAGATGCGCATAACCATGTTTGTCTAGAAAAGAGATCAATTTCTGATCTCCTGAAATCTCAGCTTTTTGATATACGTTTTCAATACTGAGATCTCCCTCAGATAATAGTTCTTCCAGAGAGAGTCCTCGAGAAACCATTACTTCTAAAATCGCAATGTTTTTATCAGGACAAACTACCGTGTCCCTTGAGAAGAAAGAAGCTATTTTCCAATCCTGGATATTTAAGTCTCCACCATTGTCCAACAAAAAGATCAGAAGACTCAGGTCCCTTACAAATACAGCAAGTTCTGTTAGACGGATGTTCTCATTATTAAACAAGTCTAAGCTATCAGCTAATTCCATTTTTACAATCCCATTCTGCAAAATACTCCCAAAGTAATGAGCTAAACCGTATTGATCCTTTTCAGTAGATTTATCGGCAATACTTTTGATAAGAGACTCGCAATGTAAACGAGCAATAAAAGGACCTGGATCATAATGTGCACATAATTCACCATCTACGCGGATATCTACAGGACAATGCTTAACCTCTTCTGGGAGTTCATCCATAGATTTTATAGCATTTTCAATCTCAAGAATGACTTCATTAGGTATTGATAAAGCTCTTACAGCCCAAATTTTTGACCTATATTCATCATCCACTATTAGTGTAGTATTTGGCATCGAATCGCCAAATAGAATTTCCTCTTTAATCCCTGGAATATCTAGGTTTAAAAATGGATAACTATCTGGTTCTATTGAGTCATCTTCTATATAGGCATACAAAGTTTCTGACTTATACACATGATTATTAATAAAATCATGACTTGCTCGAAAGCTGTGGAAGGTCATATTTCACCTCTTTTTTTTAATTTTAATGACTAGTTTTTATTGGTTTATATTTAAATTTAGTTTTAGAAGCCGGCGTGCTTCCTGGAAGCTTAATGTAAGCTTCTAAATTATTCAGTGACAAGATGCTTGTCGGAGAAACAGTGCTTCTAAACTTTTCATGCTTAGATAAGCTTACACCATCTCTCATTTGATGTGCTCCGTAGGAAAGGCCCTCTTGAACCTCCTTAATTTCTTCCTTCCCAAAAAGATCTGACATCTTTTCTGCTAATCTTGCAGACTGTTGTCTAAAGCATACTTTTGTTCCGCACTGATCACTAATGCTCTCAGCTACCTTCGTTCCATAAACTTCTTCTATTTGAGAAATATTCTGGGTTGCAAGAAGTAAGCAGCCTCCATATTTTCCTATTTCAGCTAGCGACTTAGGAAGGTATTCAAGTTTTTCTAAAGAATGCAGCTCATCTACAACAAACCAAATCTTTTCTGGTTTGGTATTCAGAGGCTCTCTAGACATCAGAGCGTTCGTTGCTACTGAAAACCACATCCCCATTAAATTTCGTAGTCTTTCACGCTGGTCTGTTGAACTCGAAATGAAAAGCCATTCCCCTCCCCTATCTTGAGACAAAATCCACTGCCTAACAGAAAAAGGATCGCTACAATCTCTTAAGGGTCTAAAGTGACGCAGGCTATTTGAAATAGTGGCTCTCACTGAAACAGTTGTTTTATCTCCCTTTGGATCTACATAGACAGAAGCGTCTGTATCCCTTAACTCCTCATACAACTCTCCTGTGCTTTGTCTAAGCAATGAGCTAATAAAATTTTCAATACTCAGATTCCCCTCAACTCCTCTTTTCCTTAGAGCTGAATATAAAACAGCCCGAGCAGCCTCAGAGAAAAAATTATCATAACCTTGCATACTTGGTATTAGGCTGTTTACAAGCTGCTCATAATGGTACTCCTTTTCACACTCCCCCCAAGGATTCCAACCAGGAAACCTTTCATCATAAGGGTTGAGCAAAACGTCTTTTTTATTCTCGTAGAATGCAGAAGTAAAAATACCTGTGCTATCAATAATAACAGCTCTTTCTCCCCTTGCTCTTATTTGCTTAAGCAATTGATAAAGGGCGTTTGTTTTTCCTGACCTAGTAGCTCCACAAATGAGCATATGAGACGTCTCGGTATTTTTTAAGAGAGGAATTCTACCCATTTTCAAGTCTGAAGCTTTAAAGCTCCATTTAAGCTGAAATGCAAGCGAGCGATCTGAGACCCTTTTTATTCCTGATAGATGCTCCTTTTTAGTCGCTTTATTCCCCCTCCAGAAAAAATAAACAAGACAAAGAGCAAAAATGTAGGCAAAACTTAAGTAGTTTTTAGGAGTTTTAAGGGATCGAAGCAAACTAACGAGAAAATAACCCGATTGCTTCTTACATTTTTTAAGAACAAACCTTTTATCTACTAATAAATAAGGCTGATTAGATCTTATACCTCCTAATTTTTCCCAAAAGATTCCCTCTACACGAATTTTCTTCTGAAAAATTCCTAGGACAGTAGCTTTTGCCATATACCAAGTCGCTTGGTAGTTTTCTTTAGGCTCTTCTTTAGCGATTTTTAAACTTGTGACGAGAACACCTCCAAAAAGTGAAAATAAAACAGCAATACGCAAAACTTGCTTGAGCATCCGCATTCGGTGTGCCCATGTCTGCCCTCCAGCAGCTATTGAATGAATAATTTTCATTTATTCCTATCTCCTTTTCCATAAAAATGAACAGGCTGACCCTGAGCAAATTTTTGTGATTCAGCCCCAATTTCTTTTAGAGCAGGGCTTAAAGGTCTAGAAGTCACTTTTGAAGCCAAATAATTAGAGGGCACTTCAAGAGCATTATTAATCCATCTTCCAACAGAATTTTTATCCAAAGCGGCAATCACCTTCTTAGAGCCCTCCCCCATCTTTTGAACAACTTTCCCTAAGTGCTTGGATGAGGAGAGCTCATCTTTCGCATAATGCATGACACCAAACTCATTTCTTCCGCTTGAATCAGATGGCTGGATGTCAATATTGTTTTTAAGAGAATCAATGTGTTGGTCCAAATGGACTCGCTTATCAGATACCTCCGCTGTTGGAGCTCTGCTTTGCAAGTCTAGCACTTGCTCTCTCACTCCAGCCTCTCCTGATCCTAAAGATTCATAATCTGATAATTTTGTCTGAGTGAGTTCTGCTGTTTGTGTGTTTTCTAATGAATGACTACTCATAGCCACTTTTTCTTCATAACCCTGATAAGCATCTTGTATTGAAGCTTCTTGAACTGGACGGGAACTGTATGTCTCTACGAATTCATCTACATGTTGTTGTTTCTCTGCATGATTACTTGGAAGATCAAGAACCCTGTTAAGCTCTCCAGAATCTCCCCCAAACTTATCTGACAAATGCTCTACAAATTGCTGATCCAAATTCTTGTGGAAAGTGAAGTTGTCACTCTTGAGATCCCCTTCTAAATGAGATAATGTTTGCTGTTTTGAATAGGCTGATCTTAGTTGATCTGCGGAAGAAGAAGTGTCATTTAATGATTTGGAGAAGTCTTCGTGATTACGAAGATCTTCAGATTTCATAAAGCTCCCTAATTCTGATTGAGAGTAATTACTCGCTTCTTGCAATAAATCGACAAAACTTTCCCCCTGTGAACCTCTACTTCCCAGACTTTCTCCGTCAGATTTTGAAACGCCATCTTGAGAAGAAGCTGTAGCTCCAGCAACAATTTTTAAATTAAATCCAGCCTCCACCTGTTCTCTGACCGCTTGATCATAAGAGACATTATTTGTCTTAGCATACTCTTGAGACATGTTATCGAGCTGCTGAAATGTTTTTTGGCTCCCTGTCATCTCTTGAGAACTGAAGTTTTCTCCATGTTGTGCACTTGAAGAGTAAGATTCCATAAGCCCTACAGCGTGATTAGAACTCTCAGATAACGAATTAGAGAATGTCTTACCTTGTTCTAAAACAGCCGTTTCAGAGCCTTGAAGTTGATTCTGAACAGAGTGGCTTAGAGTATCAGTCTGGGAAAAACCTTCACGAAGCTGTGAGTTTTCTTGTTTTACAAAAACTCGCCCTTGAGAAGGCAAATAATTCATGGATTGAGAACCCTGATCAACTGAAAGGGATCCTTGTGATAGCCCAGGAGAAAAATTCTGTTTAAAAGCATCATAGTTATAGCCCGAGCTATTACCTACACTAACATTCCCTAAGCTATAGTTTCCTGAAACGGACTCAATAGCTGCTGTAGAGGCTCCAGCCTGCGCAGGAGCGGTTAAGGCTGAGGAGAGGTGAACAAGTTGAGAGACGCCCCCTTTAATTAAAGCCCAGGACAAAAATGGAATAAAGGCCATTGCAATCGCTGCAACAGACTCCATAGAATCATAAAGCCCAAGAAGACCATCAAATGACTGTAAACTCAAACCCTTTCCCGTTAAATTAAGAGAGGATCTCCTTAAAGTCCATAGAGAGGTTAAAAGAAAATTTACGATTACATAAAAAAGTGGCCACACATTAACCCAGCAAAAAAATTGAAGCCATGACCCCATCGGCTTTAAGCTAGAAGAGACCAGACACATAATAAGGATAATGGGGAACATCAGTAAAATAATTGCTTCAAAAAAGTTCTTCATTGCAACAATGGAGCTAGCTCCCAGAGCTCCCAGAAGCTTTTGGTTCTCTTTCTGAATCATTTCAGCTCTTTTAGCAGCAAATGAATTAAGAGTTCCGGGCATCTCCTCTTTAATAGTTTCGATGAACATTTTTTGGTTTTTAAGCTCTTCAAGGGTTTGGGTGCTTTTATTCATTAAAAACTTGAGCCCCTGTTCCTCCGACAAGCTGTCTTTAAGTACACTTTCCAATTGACGCTTGGGGATACCACCTTGTTTCTTTAAAGATTCTTCGATACTTGATATGACGTCTCTACAGCTCTTCCACTCTTTTCCGCTTTCACTTTGATAAGGCATCATTCGAATACCTGAAGTCTTTTCCTTAAAAAAATTCAACAGATTAGGAGTTTGAGAAAGACTCTCATGTGTATAAAGACCCAAGCCCAAGTCTCTCCAGGCACACTCTCTACAAAACTCACGTAAATTGGTTTCTGTCGTTTTGTCAATTCCTTTGCTCCTTTGCATCTTAAAAAAGTTATTCCCTGCATAAATGTGGCCCGTCCAGTTATAAAGCTGATCGCCTTGATGCATCACTTTTTCTAATAAGTCAGTGATATGATAGCTCAATGTACTAATCACTTGAGAGATGACAGCTAAAGCTAGTGGAACATTCTCAATAGCCACAACAGCACTTTTAGTGCTTCCCGAGCTTTGGATTAAATGATCCTGTATCGTAACCTTGGTTCGAGGAGTCATAGCCAGACACATAATCAAAAGAGTTGGCACCAAATAATTTCTCAAAAGTTTAATATCAAGATCTCTATTTAAAGCTGTGTAAATAGCTGTTACAAACCCAACAGTTAAAGCAATAACAACAAGAGAGTGAAACGTTTTATCTAGACTAGACCCACCATTTCCATAGAAGAACAGAACAAGGGCATTAAATACACGCCACAAGAGTTCACTTCCTCCATAGGTATGAATAACCGCATCAAAATTAGATAAAGTGATATTTTCAGTACAAAAACATGGATGAGCAATCCCTATTAAGCTAAAAAACACTGAAAACTTGATAAGTTTCAACTTTACCATGGCTAAACCTCCCTGCTTTTTTCTCTTTGCATTTGATCTATTTGCATCAAGAAATTAATCATTTGATGCTTCTTGGTCATTTCTTGGAAATTTTTAGATTCAAGCTCCCTAATAATACTTTGAGCTTCTCTTAGCTGATTAATGTAATCATTCAGGCTCTTCTCATCACACTGAAGATTTTTGAGGGCATGCGCCTGATTCATAACCTGATTGATAATTTTAGACATAAAGTCATAAAGTTGTTCTGAGGCAATGATCGTTGAACATTCTTCTGGAGAAACAAATTTAGACGCGTCCCCTGACCATTGAGACATAATAGAAATGTAACTCCCTATTGGGAACTTCGCCATTTGAAGAACCTTTTGCTCTTCTTTATCTAGGACAGGATGATTACCCTCACCCTCTTCAAACAATTTAGTTTGAATAGATTCCAGGTTTCGCAAAATTTTATTTTTCCAGCTAGATTCAGTACTTATTATGATCTCTTCTTTTGTAATATTTAGCCCATCGCTGTCACTTATTTTATAAGCATCTTTTAAAATACCTCCATGGAGTAACACCTCTAATGTTTCCTTTGTCTTTGGAGAATAAAAGTAAATCTCAGGTTTCTTCTCATCTTTCTCCTCCTTTGGATCATGGTGAGCTGTATTCTTTACAACAACGGTACCTACAAAATTTAAAAAGAGCTGTTTGGTTCTATCGTCCAAGTTTGGGCTTTTTTTAAGAACTTCCCAAGCTACGTTATAATCCCCTACCAAAATCTCTGGTGTCTTCTGCTTCAGCTCTTTCAAAAAAGAGCTTTGTTGCTTTCCTGAACAACTTTTCCTAGCTTCTATACTACCGTCTTGTTGCGTACCGCTTGATTGAAATTGAGAACAGGCAAATTGATTCCCCCGCTTTAGACCCGCATAGGCTCCCTTCATCGCTGTTTGGGCAAATTCACAGGAATTTACATTCATTGAATTCACCTGATTTGCCCAGTGCTGTACATTCGACATAGCAGACATAATTTGGGGGCTTAGGCTTTGAGTGGCTAATACAAAAGCATAGGTACCTCCATTAGAAGCAATGTTCTTAAGAGCGCTGACAAATTCATCTTTGCTCGCAATACTCAAGGCCCCCATTGTAAAACTAATCCCTCCACAACCTGCTTCAAATGTAGGTAAACCTATATGCACAGGATAAGTCCTATCAACTTCTGAAGAAATAACTCCATTTCCTCCTAAGAAATGAGTTCCTATTCCAGAATGAATATAAGAGCCGGTCGTTAGATTCGAGCGGACATTTAAGTTATCAAACCAACCTGATACTTTGTCTGAAAAGTCTTTCTTTGAAGCTGACAAAGAAGAACATATTAGTAGGGATAGCAGCGCGAATTTAAACATTATCTTCCTTCCATTAAGTTTTGAATTTGTCTCTCAATATTTCTTTCTATGCGATCTCCAGAGATATATCCTGAGCCCACAGGTAAAACGATATTTTCCACTGGGTTAACTATAAATAGAGAGGGAGTCACCTCGACACCCATGATTTTAGACATTTCACGATCTCGTTCAACAGTGCCATAGCCGTCTATGTCCAGACCTTCTTCATCCATGGAAACCTGTTTCAAAATCCAACCGTATTTTTTAGAGAAATTATATGTGGCATCTAGAGTGAGAGGGGCAAGAGCATCTTTACCCTCAAAGAAGAGGACTAAAAAATATTTTTCAGCGTTTTCTTTCAGTATTAATTTTCTTTTTTCATGCTCATAATCTTCACTTGCTCGAATGCCTGATTGAGTAACAGGAGTCCTATCAGCTAAAAGAGGAGTATTTAGAATAACGTCAGACCATGTCTTTGCAAAAGCTCCACTCTGCTCAACCCACTTCTGCTGCTCTTGCATATAACTTCTGACATTCTCTTGAGTAGGGTCTAAGATAGCTAAAGACAGGAGCTGTTCTAATTTTTCTTTAATCCCTTCGATGATTTCAGGTGCTTTTTCAGCAGTTATTTTTTCACGAGGTGTTTTTTCTTTTTTCTCTTTCTTGTCTTTTTCTTCATAGAAATACCAACCCTCATACTTGCGACTATACCAATCGTTTTCAACGGCAGAAGCCTCTAATCTTAGAAAAATAAAACTCAATACAAGTAAAATGGATTTAATCTTGCACATTCGGCCCTCGCTCTTTAATCACAATTTTCTGATCTTCAACTAACTTTCTGGTCTTTTCTTTAATCCCCTCTTGAAAGGCTTCCGAGTTATATTGAGCGACTATATTTTGAAGCCGATCCGTTAAATCATCCTTCTTAATTTTATTTTCGAACTCTTCAACTATCTCAGTAAGGTCCATCCTATCAAATGCTAACACCCTCATACTATCTAAAGAAAATCCTGAACAATTAGGTTTTTCATAACTCCCCCAATCAATTCCTAGCTGCTTTCTTCCCTCTTCATTGATGATTCTAGCTAGTTTCGTTGGGAAGCAGCAATACCGCTGAGTTTTTTTTATATCAGTACCCAAAAACTCCAACTCTTTACTCCCTACAAAGTGACATTTTCCATCTTTCCTTCTCTCAGCCAGAACTTTCTCATCTTGAGAGCATTTGGCAAGTCCCATATCTAGAGTTAACCCCTGCATCTTCTTGCAGCAATCAAAGAAAATTCCATTTAACACCGTGCATTGGCAGCGATGGACGTCTCCTTTAAAAATTTCTAAGGCCTCTTCATTTAAGCCTCTTTCGGGATGCGCTTCCATCTCACTTTTAATATCTGTAAAAGTAGAAAAAGTGGCTATTGCCTCTCCCATCTCACTGTTTTTTTCATAAGAGACTTCCCAATCTTCAAAACCATAAACGTCCTCTCCATCAAAGAAAACCGTCGTTTGCTCATGTGCAGCAATGCTTCCCAAATCATAGACTTTTTTCCAAAGAGTACACTCTCCTGTTGAGAGTTCTTGTAGACACTCTTTCTTGACCAAATACCCCCCTTTTTTACGCAGCTCTTGACAGGCTGAATTGTCACATTCGCTACAGCTGAACATCAATTTTTTAGCCCATAAATCTCTATAGTAAGAAATCCCATCAATTATTCTACTTTCACCTGATCCAACTATTTGCTCCGCAATAAGAATGCAATTAGGATTTCCAAGAATAGCTGAAAAATCTTCAGGATGATCAGCTTCCCAACTCTCTTGTTCAAACTTTTCTTGAACAAGCTCTTCTTTAACGTAAGAACAGTTGCATTTTTGTGTGTCGTTCTTATGAGTATATTGAATGGTAATTTTATGACTAAAGGTCGGCCCATGATCCTCAATGCTAACGAATGAGGACAATATGGAAGAATCTTTAGAAAAATTTCCCTCTTTTTCAACCTTTAATTTTTCAGCGTTTTTCATGCGGAAACGTTTTTCAATTTCTTCATGCCCTTTACACACTTTCACACGCGTTCTTTCTTCTGGAGTGACTTGAATACTTCTGGATAACAAAACAAAGGTTTGATAATCGGCCCCTTCTTGACACGTTTTAAGGTTAATCTCCTCAGAAATTTCTCTCACCTTTTCGGAAAGAATACCCACCTTCCCTAATGGGTTTTCTGAAATTAAAAGACTCTTTCTTAAAAACTGTTCTGAGCCATCTAATTTTTCTTTGCGAAGTGCTATGCGGCTCGCATTTTCTAATTTGAGATAGAGCTCTTTTTCCTCCTCAGGGAGATCAACTTCCCCCAGCTCCTTAGCTGACTGGGTTTGGGTATAAGCTTTTGTTTCATCGAACAACTGACCCTTATTTAAAGAAGGTAAAAAGTCGTCTTGATGAACAACAGTTTTTGTGCTGTCCGCAACTTCATTTTTCGGCATGCTAGCCGCACTTTTAGAAAAGCGACTGATAAGATCAAAGGCTTTATCTCTTTCTACTTTGGCAAATTTTTGAGACTCTTTGAAAAACGGATCGGACTGTAATTTTTTAGAATATTTGGCAGTTTTTTCAGCATGCAAAGGAACCATGGTTTGTAAAAAGATTAAAAAAAGAACTACTTTTGAGCCTTTGTAATTCATAAAACTTGTCCAATAGCGCTCTCAACAGCCGCCTTGATTGGATCAAGACAGCACTGCCTTTTAACCCAAATTAAATAAACAAATTCTTCCCCTTTATAAGGGTAACTCTTTCCAGATCCCCAGATAATGTCGGATTTCCCAAGAGCATTACACTCCCCTTTTGTTTGAGCAATGGGATGAACAAGCTGTGTTTTGTAGAGGCTTTTTTTAAGTAGAGGCATAAATTTAGATTCACAGAAATTTTCCTCATCAAAACCTTGAAGCATTTTCCAAGAATGCATTTTAGCAAGTACCCTATGCACTAACAAAGAGCTCGCTTGAATGGCCCCAACATGATGACCTACAAAGCCAGTTAAAGGATACATGCTCCCTTGACAACCACAGCACCAAAAAAGCTTGTTTTCTGGGGTAAAGAAAGTACTTTTGGCACAATCAGCTAAGCAGGCTGTCTGTGCAAGAGGATTAGCAAATAAAAGAGCCTCCGGACTCAATACAGATGTCCACTGATTGTCTTGCCAAAAAGGATCAAACTCCGACATGTAAGCAACATCAAAGTCAAAGTCCTTTTTGTTAGACTCTGTGCAAACAAAATCTGTGGCCATCCCCAAAAGCTCCAAAATAGGGAATTGATACAAATGTACATGATAATAGCTCGTCGATTCTCCCGTGCCATTGGCATAGACAGTTCCATTGTTTTTAAACTTCGTTTTAGAAAGGGTAACTCCACCAAAACCTACGAGTTTATAAGGAGTTCTTGTGACATCTACAAGACGGCTAGGCTCCCAAAAAGCTAAAGGAATTCCGACCAACTTGCCCTTACAAGAACAGATTTTTTTTTTATATTTACAGTAAGGCTTATGAGAAGGAGTGACATTCAATCCTGAAACATGAATAGGAAAGAGGCACTTCCAGCAAATATCTGTAACTGGATTTAAAATTGTGCCATCCATGGCATACGAAAAATTAAAAATAAAAACACACAAGAAAAATAAGGCTGATTTTTTCATCTTACCTCCCAACTATTATCCAATTCACGAAGAAGCTTCTTAGCTTTTTCCCTTGTAGAGCCTTTTCTAGAAAAAAGACCTAAGGCCTCTCTAATCAGAATATTTCCAGTACTTTTATCAAATCCCTCGCTCGTCTCTAAAACAATTGCTGGCACTGATTTAATCTGATATTTCTCAAACCCTGTACTATCTACCTTTATAGAGGCCTCTATTCCGCTTTTTTTTAGCCGTTGGACATATTTTATAAATTCTTTTAGAGAATTTTGAGGCATCCCTCTCAAAACAAAACTTCCGCCAATTTTTTCTAAAACTTTAGAATGTGCCTGCCAACTCTCAACGGGAACCGAAGAGGAGATGAAAACAAGCAAGCCTCCTTCTTCATCCATTTCTTCTAAAGACAAGAAGCTGCTTTTCTCGTTTGCATTTAATAAAAGCTCGTTTTTCCTCAATTCTTCTTGAACAATTTTTTCCGAAGACTCAAGAATCCTCTGAAGATCATTTGAATAATCCTCTGCGAAACAACGAGAGTCTATAAACAGACTCAGAACCGCAATTAAATAGAGGGGAATTCGAGTCATGAGCGCCTCACTGAAGACAAAGACTTAATGGGAATTTCCTCAATGACCAGAACCTTCCCCTCTTGTCGGATACAACAAGGAATATGCTTTATGTTAAAACGTTTCGAATAAACGCCTTTTTGATCAAAATAAATGGGGCGCTCTTCCCTTTCTTCCAATTCAATAGGGCTACCTTTGACCAATATCCACTTATACTCCCCTTTTTGAGAGTTAGCCCACTTAATGTGATCTCGATTAGTCCCATCTATAAATAAAAGCCCACTTGTCAGTGTAATTGTGTCCAAAGGATTTACCTTAAATCCTGCTTGAACAACAATTTTTCCATCTAAATCTCTATAGTTTTCTTTTGCCTCTACACTTGGATCATATATAAATCTACGATAGGCCGTAGCTTCTCGAATAAATTTAACTTCTGTAGGGTGCCTAGCTTTATCAATAATTATTTTTTGTATTTTGTTTTTTTGAGTTTCAGAGAGGGGTCTATCCTTTAACTTTTCTTCCAGAGAAAGAAAAAAATCTTTTTCAACAATAGGAAAAGAGTGTCCTTGTGAACCAAAATCTTCTGCACAAAGACAAATTCCAGAGAGAAAAACAAAACCGACTAAAAGTAATTTATTTATTTTTTTCATATTGATCATTCTTTTTTTTTGCTACACGTATGCCGAATTTTTCTACTCGTTTGCTACACGTATGCCGAATTTGTGCCTGTTTGTTTTAGAAGCTCTGGAGGTGAAGATTTTTTAACAAGAAACCTTCCTTGTCTTTGACAAAGATTTAAAACCACATCTTTAACTCGATACCCTTTTCGAATAGATTCATCAAAATCTGGTTTATTGACCATAAGCCAATCAACAGATTCTTCAATCGACATCCCAAAGGCTTTTAGCTCTTGAATAGCTTGAAATTCATCTGCTTTTGTCGAATAGAGCATCGCTGAAAAAGGGTCTAGTCGAAGCTGAAGGAGGGCCCTAAGACCATCTTGTTTATGGAATATAAACGCTTCTGCATACTTTCCGTCCTCCTTCCTAAGAGAATTCAACGCTTCTTCCGTGTGTGCTGTTAACTGAACACTTCCATCTTTTTTTAAAGCATTTATAGAATCCGTATCTTTACCTAACATAACTAGCCAATTGGAATTATTATAAGCTGCTCTAGCTCCATGGGATCTTTCGAAATCTTTTAAACTCTGAGTCCCCACGACTAAAGCACCATTATATTTTCTCAGTCTTCTTGCCATGCTCTCTATGAAACCTTCCATCTGAGGGCTTTTTAATAAATCCCAAGCTTCATCAATACAAATTAAAAATCTTTTTTCTCGGTCTCCCATGAAAACTTGATGCGAAATGTTAAGTACGAATATCTGAAGAATAACAGCCTGTAAATCTGGCATATTTTTCAACTCTTCAGTCTCAATAACAACTAAACTACTTTTAAAATTGACCTTGTTACTCCCATAGAAGTAGTTCTTGTACAATCCATTTTTGGTGTATTTATGAAGTCCCTCTTTTAAACTTTCCATAGCACCTTTCATGAGCTCAGAATTAAAGACCTGTTTCTCTATTAAATGAATAATGTCATCTATACTTGCCTCTGAGCCCTTCTTTTCCCAAACTTGTCTAACTGCAGAACTTAATATGTTCCCTCGTTCCTTATCTATTTTTTCTGCAGGCATAGCCATTGTCGCTATAATAGATGTGACCATGTCTAATAAAATTCCAATACTTTCCAAATCAGCATCACGTGGCAACAGATTAAAAGGGTTCAAATCCAACTTGCTCTCTTGATTGAAAAAGAGATACTGACCATCAATAAGCTGACAAAGTTTTTCAAAACTCCGCCCTAGATCCAAAACAAAGACATGAGTCCCCTTCCCAAGTTCACTCATAATTAAATCTTGCATAAAAACTGATTTTCCTGATCCAGAAGGTCCGATAACAACTGTATTTAAATTACCGCCTACCTTGAAAGGATCCCAGGAGGAAAGCTGCCCTCTTCTACCCGTCATAATCATCCCTTCTTGGGAGTTACCCCACCACTCCCCAACTATAGGGATAAATGTCGCTATTTCAGAAGTCACTGTCGTTCTCAAAAGCATTCTCTTTTTATAAGAAGACATGTAAGAACCCGACTCCCCCCAAGCCATGGGGAGAGAAAACAAGAAATCATGTAGATGCATAAACTTATTTTCTCTGAGCTTAAATCCATATTTTTGGTAAAGAGAAAGTAGTGTGGATTCTGACTTTAAAAAATTCTTTTCAGACCCAAAAAGACCGATCGACAATCTTGTTTGAATGACTTTTTCACCTTCATTTAGCTGCTGATTCAAATAAATATGCTCTTCATTCTCTTGAACCTTATTAGGAAACATTTTGACAAATGTTCCAAGTCTCATGTGACTGGCTAAGAGCGCTTTCTTTGAAGTCAATTTACTCTTAACTTTATCTTCGTCAGGAAAGTGAATTCCATAATGAATAAAAAAAGGAGACGGGATTCGATAGCTTCCGTTAAAAAAATCTCCTATAAGCTCATGATTTAAACCCATTGTCCATTCATCAGGAAAATCTATTGCTTCATAAGATCTAAAACAAGTCGTCCTTTTTCCTTTAAAAACAAGTCCATCAGGTCTCACGTCTATAGCACCTCCAGGAAGACAGAGCTGCTCAGACAAATAAGAGTCTGGATTGTATTTTTTTCTCGTATAGACTGAAGGGTCTTGATCAAAATTAAGAAGGCCCGAAAGAATAGAAATGAAATCTTCAGGAGTTTGCTCATAGACGTAACTAAACCTAGAAAACGTCTCTATTACTTTTTTCTTTTTTTCCTTAAGACGATTCAAACAAAACGTAATTTTTTGTTCTTCTGTGGGTTTAGGACAGCTAAAAGACAAGAAAAAACGAAAAATTCGAGAAGGAGCTTCTCCATCTAAAATTTCATCTCTTAAAAACTGAGCTTTTTTTTCAGCTAACTTTGAAAAAATGCCCCCTTGATCTTTCCTTGGCTTTGACCACTTTTCTATAAAAGGATCTATTCTAGGATCCGCATAGAGTAAACATTGAATGCAATCTCCAGCCTCACCGATTTCTCGAATAACTTCATTTATTTCTCTTTGAATAGAGTCATTTACAGAGAGTAGGGGTGGAACCTCTAAGAAAAATCCAAAAGAGTTCTGATTTTCAAAAATCTTTTGCTCTGAATCGTAAATACGATAATGCAAAAGAGAACTGAGAAAGTCGATCCCCAAAAGTTCTTCTTCATCCACTGGTTTTTTAGAAAGAAGATCAATAGCGGTCTCTTCACCAAAAAAATGTGACAACTTCTGAAGAGCTTTACTTAACAAGCCTGTACCCATGTTTTTCCTCTATCTTTGTCAAAACTAATTCACCGCTCTCATTTTTTGCTAAAATGTACTGATAAGAACGTTGACTTTGCTTTGGATTTACTTCCTCTCTACTATCAAGATCAATTTCTTGCTTAAGAAGAGCTACTTTAGAGGTGTTTTGTAAAAACAAGTCTTCCCCCTCTTCTCTTTGAACAATAAGGCTGATCACCTCTCCTACAGGCCCACAGCCAATTCCATTTCCGGGGCGACAATCAAATGAAGTACGATGAACACTTCCAGGATGTGCATATCTAGAACCACATGACGAGAGAATCACCAAAAGGGGCAAAAATAAAATTATTCTAAACATTTAAACTCCTAGTTTTAGATATTGATTCAGTTTTGTTTTAAGATAGTTTTTATCAGGGTAGCCTTTCAGTATTTTTCCATTCACTTCTACCTTAGGACAGATAAACTTCAGGTCTTGCTTTAAAAATTTGACTGCTTGCTCATAAGCATCCGTCTTTTTTAAAAAATTAAAATCATCTATTTGATCTAACTTGATTTCATAATAACCTAAAATTTGCTGCATCAGCTTTGGAGCAAAGTTGATGGTCTCATCATTGAGAAGACTTGCCATGCTCTCTAAAAAAACCTGCTTTTGAATAGGAGATAATTCCCCCAAACAAAGCATCGCCTGGAAAGTAAGTTTATCCGCCGGATCTACATGAAAGGTCCACTGAACTTTCTTTGTCTTAATGTACAACTCTTTGAAGTAAGCAAACTCATTTTTGATAAAATCACAACAGTGAGGACATGAAAAGGAAATGTATTCTGTTATCTTAAGATCTGCATCAGCACTCCCGTAGGTCACCAGATACCTCGGATCTATTTTATCAACAGAAAAACAAAGTGTAGAAGATAAACTCAAAAATACTAAAAGACCTTTCAAGTAATTAACCATTATTTGCCCTTCTTTTTTCATCAAATTTTTTCTGAAGATTTCTTTCTCCAATCACCACATCATCATTAAAGATGATATCAACAAATCGGCCCGCTGCAATCTGGATCGTTGGCTGCAATTTCTTAGCCTCATCGATAAAATGCTTGGTCAGCTCCTCTGTAGCGCTGTGAGCACCCTGTAAACCAACGTTACGGGCCATATCTAGATTTAATATCGACTGATTTGCACTTACTCTTGCTAAAGTCGCTACTGTCTGGTTATTTAAAATGGTTTGGAGAGTGCTAGCCCCACCTTGCATAGCTGATGATAATGCTGCTGCTGCAATAAGAGCTCCTGTTCGACTTACAACAACACCACGAACACCTTCTCGACCATCTTCCCCTGTAATGTAGGCGCTGATGTCTGTAGACTCGTAAGTGCCATCTGCATTTGAAGTAATAAGTTTCTCTGCTCTTATTTTTACACGCTCTTCACTCAAATTCCCAACAGCTGTTCCCAAAATAGCACACCTCTTAAGAGGAACACGGCAATTGGGAAGCACGCCGTCATCCAATGTCCAAAGGAGGACTCTATTTGGACCAGTAGGCTGATTCGTTCCAACACTACAATCTACACCCGACATTAGTACCGCCTTGACAACAGTAGCAGCAGGGATAGCCTCATAGACGTTATTTTTAGACTGCACGGACTCTTTTTCAAAGACCCCTATTTCAGAAGTCTCCTCTAAAGAAGATTGCGCCTGCATCGAATGGTAAGCCGGATTTTGAAGGGTTTCTTCTAAGTCTCTATTCTCTTCAATCAAATTTTCAACCTTGGCACTCAGCTCACTAATGTGCTGCTCATGTTGCATCTCTGCCGCTTCTTTTTCCCTCAATAAGCCTGCATATTTACTGTTCTGCTCTATATTAGAGCTTTCCAAATGCTGCATTCTACTCTCGATAGCTTCACCAATTTTTTCAACTTTGGCGATTCGAATATTATCTGTATTAATACCACGGGTATTTGTGTCAAAAGCCCTCTTTGTAGGAATTAAATGACTCGTATCGGGTTGGCTTTTTGCTGTGAGATAAATAATACCAAACACAGTAACCAGAATTCCAAAGCCCGCATAAAAATAAAGTTTTTTTTGCAAAACCAACTTCTTGATTGTTTGTTTTTTTAAAGTCATAAGTCTCCCCTACCTTGGCACAGACAAAATACATTTTGTCTGCTCCCTAAAGCCTAGCTTGTGTTTCGTTAAGAAAACCCAGTTATGATTATCCTGTTTAATAGCTTCTGGCTGGATAAAAACAGCCTTTTTACCCGTGTTAACCAAAGTGAAGACATAAATAATATCGTTTCCGCTTTCTAAAGCAGAGACCGGCTCAACTTGTATCTTCTTTGGAAGAACAAGTTTTTCTTTATCATGTATAGGCCGTGCCCCATATCCCTTCGGTACATTTCCTTCAATAATCTGATTCAAAAGGTCTATTGTTATCGAATGAAAGTTATTAAATTGAGCCTGCGGTCTGATAATATCTGTATTTAGATGAGCGGTCTTTCCCTTCGGAAGCTTGGATTGTGTTTCCTGGCTCCACTTTAACACAACTCTCTCGGTAAGCCTTTCATCTGAACGCACTAAAATTTCTTGAATTTGACCCGAATCTGAAATTAATCTCAAAATCTGAGGGTCTTCCGAAATGTCTTTGTTCAACTGGATGAAAGCTAATCCAACTTCATTATCAAAAGAAATGTTAAATACAGAAGTATCACAATAAATTTTCTTGATCCCATCAGATCCATCAAATGAAAAACAGTTACTCCCCTTTCTAGACAAGGTGACTTCTTTAAAGTCCTTTCCATCTATTTCTACTTCTTGATAGGCATAAGATAGTGTTGAAAAACATGTGATAGCAAATAGCATTAATAGTTTTAGCTTCAATTGAGATCCTCCTGTTTAAGAGAGATAAGGACGAAACGATCGCCCTGTCTCTTGAATTTGAAATAATATCGTTTTTGACCCGATTCAGTTACTGTAGGTCGCTCTCCCGCCGTACCGATAGTCACAATCCGATCTCCCTCTAAAACGTACAGAAGCTTCTCTTTGTCTAGATAAGTGGTCTGAGGGCGAAAGGTGATGCTCATTCCATGATTTTTAAGCATGGTCTTGTGCTCTTCTTCTAAAAGACGTTTAAGGTCGTGGTAATGGGAATGGTGCACATGCTGAAGAAAGTGCTTATATTTAGATGCAGCATCAGCAGGGCTTTTATTTAGATAAATATTAGCCAAGTAAGAAGCTATACCTTCAAGGTCTACCTCATCTCCCAGTGTATATTGAGAGCCTGATGTAGGAACCACTACAATCCTTTCTTTTTTGGAAAAAAGAAGCGCTGATTGAAACATATTTGCCACACAAAATAAAATAGTGAGCATTAGGAAAATGTTTTTCTTCTTCTCAAGTTTAAGAAGATTTTCTTTAAAAAAGGCCTTTTCCATTATCTACACTCCCCTCTCTTCCTATCTCCTAATCCATGTACACACATTGGAGGGAGGAAGGTCGTCTTTAAAAATTTTGTTATATTTCTGAGTCGGAAGATACCAATAAAGTAATCTCACGAAGTAAAATCGAGGCACCTTTTTTAAGGTTTTTCTCACTGCCTTAACGAGAGGCACCCCTATAATTAAACTCAAAAATAAGTGATTAGTTAGAAAGCCCAAGAGTGCTGGTAATAAAAGCAAAGTCCAGTCTTGGATGGTAAATAAGAGCAGCACCATTGGGCTATCAAGGTTTTTTAAAATGCGTCGATGTCCTTGCATTTTCTTACTTACAGAGGCCTAGCAGAGGCTAGCATGTTAATGACAAAGGGTCCTGCCCCATAAATGACAGCAACCACGATGTGAACAGCCCCCTTTAACCACATAGCTGAATCTCTCGATATGATGCGCAGCCCTTTAATGAAAAAGAAGAGAAACACAAGAGCCACAACAGCAGTATTGAAGAAAATAGACAAGGTCCATTTAGCAAATTTCTGAAGAGGCTCTAGTGCTGAATTCCCCAATGTTGTATCTGCATTAAAGTTATCTAAGCCCAGACCAGAAAGAGCTCCGCCCCCCGAAGAAGGATCCGCAAATAAATGCCCACTTTGGCAACAGAGCAGAACAAGCAATAGAGTCAACATTGCCATCAACTTTTTGTTTCTTGAAAAAAGCCTACCGCTTCTCTCAGAAAGACTATTCGTTTTTTCTTTCATATACATAACCACCTCTGGTTTTTTTTATTCTTCATAATTACAAAGCAAAAGATTGTGTTTGCTTTTCACTTTTCTTAAATTTTCGAGACTTTCAGCTCGACTTGATTCATAAGTAACAAAATCAAGAGTCTTCTCTATAGATTGAATCAGTTTGTTTGCAGACTCAACGTCTTTAAAAATAGAGAGCTCTTTATCTAAAAAGTCTATGAGCAGGTCAACACGAGAACCCGGAGACTCTATCTGAAAAATTGACTTTCTCGAAGCTTCGGCAAGCACTCTTGCTTCTTCTAGGTTGCCGAATAGCCTTGCTTGATTTTCAAAAACCATATTCAGGCATTCAGCACGAGTTCTGTGATTTGTGAGCTCTTTAACATCTTCAATAATTTTCGCCATTACCTCCCCTGCTTCCTCTGGGGCAACCTTAAAAAGCAATTCACAATGTCTCATTCTATTTTGAAAATGGGTCTTAGGATTCTGTATCTCTCCTATTAATTTTTGATAGCCTTCGAGTGCAAATCGAAACTCATGATGAAACTTTTCTAAAACTTCTGAATTGGCACTAAGGCTCACTGCCAGCCTTTCATAAGCTTCTCTTTTTAAATTAGAGAAATAGAGATTTTCAATATTTTCACAAACTAGATCATAGTCATCTCTTTCCATGCACCAATCAAAATATTTTAAGTAAACTCCATCAAATAAAGTCTTGGCCTCGGATTTCAAATCTGCAGAACGAATCTTTTCTATCTTTTCAGAAGCTTTATCAAAATCTAGCTTTTCTAAAGACTTTTCAAAAGAAGGATAGGTAAAGCTATCAAGTTCGTTACAAGCCGATTCTTTTATCAGACCCACCTTTTCAGACACACTTTCCATGACCACATAGCCAACAGCCCTGGCATATTTTTGACAAGACGTTAACAAACATAAAAAACATAGAGTACACACTAAAGCGAGGTATTTCATAACCACATCTCCTTTATTATTTCGGGTTAAAAGTGTGTTAATCATGTTTGCTCTCATTATTTATCCGCAATTTCTTTTCTCTATATCATCATGAACACGCCTATCTTCTATTAACTCTGAATACAAACTTAACAACTCCTCTACTAGAGAAGCAGACTTCCGCTTCAGCTGTGCCTTTTCTTCACTTGTAAGGCATGTCCTAGAACTTTCAAAAAGGCCTTCTAAACATTCGGACAGCATCAGGCTTAAGCAAGACTTTCGTAGAGAAAAAGATTCTATTCTTTTAATTTTCAGAATGAATTTGTCTTTTTGACAAAGGGCTTCTATTGGTTTTTTTTGACAGCTACCATAAACAGATTTAATCTCTGCAACGACACTATTGTAATAAGAAAGTTGTTTCACCTACCGCTCCAATTGAAAATACAAATAAAACAAATAATACAATACATATAAGAACAACAAATAATACAAGTCAACAGGTTTGGATTTCTATCGCCACTAAAAATAACCTAAACATCTTATAATGATTCTGTTGTAAATGAAAAAAAAAGAGACCCGAAAATTACATTTGAAATAAAAAACACAAGCGATTAGAATCTTTTCCCCTTTTTTTTTGAGAATAAAGACAAAAAGAAAAGCACTATGTAAATAAAAAAAATAAATGCTGCTTTTTTTTTCAAAAAAATTTAACTTGTAGTTATTGAATTTAGAAAAACCATCAAAGACAAGATCGTATTGAAAATTGACTAAGAAAAAAAAACTATCATATCAAATTAGAGAAGACCTTGATAACGCTCTATTGAACTATGCAAGAGCAAAAGGGCAAACAAGAACATACACCGTTACTGATATTGTTGAAATATATCTATCCTGCAAAAAAATACCCGAACAAATCAGAAATAATCGTTTAAAGGTACCAACACGAGTAAAAAAGGACAAAGAGATCTGGAAACGCACAGGAGACTATTTACTCCCCTCACACTACGCTAAAATCAAGTTTATCGCGATAAACAGCAAGGCTAGTATTTCAGAGGTGATGGACGATATTCTTGAAAAATATCTCTCCAAAGTGGACCCAAAAGAAGCTCTAGAAGAAACCTTACAAAAAGTTTTTAACGAACTTCTCTAAAGCTTTCCATTTTAAAGAGAGGAGGACTCTAAAGCCTTTTTCAATAGATCAATCCCCTTCTCAATTTTTTTCCTTATGCTCAAAGACAGTTTTTTTTCACTTAAATAGATTTTTTGACTGCATTGCAACAAATCATCAACCAGCACAGGTAATAATTCCACCTTTGCTCTCCTACGTCTATCTTTCTCGGGGATCGGGAAAGAACGTTGTATTAAAGCAATTAGATCCTTTTGATTCTGATTTTTATATTGCTCCACAATTTGTTCTTTTTCCACCAGATCACCAGAGCGAATTGCAAGAGTATAAGCAGCCTTTTTAGGCATTAATTTAAGTTTGCCTTTTAACGAGCTGTTTAATTGAGAATAAAGGTTGTAGTAGTGCAGCATGGAATATGGGGTTGTTCGATTTCCATAAGTTTGCATCAACCATTTGGTAAAGATACCTTCTCTATAATCCATTAAAATTTCTTGAGCCTTCTTAATTCGCTCCCCGTGCAACAATACTGACTGGGCTGCAATAGATTTTATTTCAGTCGTTAAGGACTTGAGCTTAGCTAAATCATCTTCAATAGACCGTATCGAATCCTTATGATCCAGGCTATATTCTCTAAGTAAGACTTCAAGTCTAGATTCTTCATCATCAGTCATCTCTATATCTAAGCTTAGTCCTATTGAAGGGCGTTCCAACAAACTTCCAGGAACAACAGATTCAGCAGAGTCAACTAGCGCCTTTCTGTTCAAAAAATTCTTTCTATTTGTTTTTTTAGCCATTACACACCTACCATTGAGTTTTCTTTAATCAAAAATTCTTCTGCAGCTTTTTTATAATCCTCTGCTCCCCTGCTCTTTTCGTCTAAGTCAAAAACGGCCTGGCTCTCAAAAATACAGCGCTGCATCAAAATATCTCTCCTAATTCTTGTTTCAAAAAGCTTGCCTGGGAATAAATCATTTACATGATCCAATAAATCTTCATTGTCAGCTCCTTTTGAATACCAGAATGAAAGTAAAACACCTAAAACAGTGATAGGGTGCCTTTGGTTAACCTCTTCAATATAGGATTTCATATCAGCTAGAACATCTACTGAATAAGGAGAAAGTTCTGAACATATTAGCGCATTATCTGAGGCATAAAAGGCTGATTGACAAAGCCAACCAAATGAAGGAGGAATATCTATAAAACAATAGTCATACTCCCCTTTTACCAGGCTAAGCTTTTCTGATAATCTTTCATGAGAATAAGGATCTGACAGAAGTTCACTCGTCTTCTCTATTCCGACAAGATACTTATTAGAAACAATAATGTCTAAATTAGGAAGATATGATTTTTTAATTGCATCCTTAAGATTTATTTTTTCCTGTAAGATAGGCGTCATAGTATTCTTCTCTTCCGGTCCAAAGCCCAGCCCTCTAGATAAGTTCGCCTGCGGGTCAAAATCGACCAAAAGAACTTTTTTATCATGAAAAGAAGCCAAAGCAGCTCCTAAATTCAAACAAACCGTAGTTTTTCCGGTCCCGCCCTTAAAACTACAACAAACAACAGTCTTCATCAATCCTCTCCATAGTTAATACTTTGACAGATGTACGACTGGCGTACATCTGTTTTTTTTCTTTTCACAAGTTAGGTTTATCTAAACATTTTTTGTAAAATAAGTGCAATCCTATTCGTCTGAATAAATAAACATATTAATCTAACTGTCAGAAAAACAAGGATTTGACAGATGTACGACTGGCGTACATCTGTTTTCACTTATTTTTTAATTAAAGTATGATAAGGCGTTTTCATAAAATAAACATTCAGCTCTATTTGCTCAAACAAGTCAATATTTTCATGCAACTGCAAGAATGGCAAGACTTTGATATACTACTAAAGTTTCAACTTGTTATTCTGTTTGAAAAAAAAAGAAAAAGTGCTATCAGTGTTTTTAGTTTCTACGAGGTAAAACAATGAGCTCTTCTACTGATAATCCATTACTGCAATCCCCAGAAGCAGAGGCTTTAGTCCTAGGTCGAGCTTTGCAAGACCTAAGCCATCGAAAAATTAGCTGTGAGCTGCTAACGGGGAACGACTTCACCAACAACCATAATAAACAGCTTTTCAAAGCTATCAGAAAAATGGAAGAAGAGGGGACTCCTGCCGACATTTCTATCCTATTAGAACGCCTCAAGCAAGAAAACTTGATTTCAAAGACAGGGGGCATCCCTTACATCCTAGAGCTAGCCCAACACAGTACTTGGTCTGTCCATATTGAAGACTACGCTCAGCTATTAAAAGAATGTAATGCAAGACGACAAGCAATAGGCCTACTTAAGGTTAACTCTCTAGAGCTATCCCATAAGAGTGGAAACGTTTCTGAATTTTTAGAAACATTAACATCAAAATTGAAAAACCTTTTAAGAGAAACTGTTAAGTTGCCAGATCAGTCTCTTAATAGAATAAGCTCTGGGACAAAAAATTCAAATAATGGGTTTCTTACAAAACTAAAGGAAAGAGTTGATTTCTTTAAAATACACAAAAAACCATTCGTAGACGGTGTTTCTTCTGGATACAGTGATTTAGACTCTCTTATAGGGGGATTTTGCAACTCAAATTTAATAATTCTTGCTGGACGCCCTGGAATGGGAAAAACAGCTTTGGCTCTAAATTTCTTAATCAACGTCGCAAGCCTAAAGCATCCTTGTGGAATTATTTCCCTGGAGATGACCAGCGGACAGCTCTATGAACGACTCCTTTCTAAAGAGAGCGGAGTAAGTAGTGAAAAGATCAGAGAGGGGAGTCTTAGCCCTGAAAACTGGGAAAGTATTAAAAGCGCAGACCAAGAAATTGGTTCTCTTCCCGTTTACGTTCTAGAAGGGGAGTGTAAAATCAACGAATTAGTCAATAAAGTGAGAAGACTGAAAGAAGAAAAAAACATCTCTTTCTTTATTATTGACTATTTGCAACTAATTCAAGGGCATGCAGAGAATAGATTACAGGAAATCTCTAATATTACGAGGGCTCTTAAAAATTTATCTTTAGAGTTAAATCTTCCCATTCTCTGTTTATCTCAATTATCCAGAAAGGTGGAAGAGAGAACCGATAAAAAACCACAATTAAGTGACCTTAGAGAAAGTGGATCTATTGAACAAGACGCGGACTCTGTTCTGTTTTTAATGTGTCCTGACTACTATGATCCCTACGATAAACCTGGAGAGGCAAACATTATTGTAGCGAAAAATAGACATGGACAAACAGGCACAATAAGACTTGAATACGCAAAAAACCTGTCAAAATTTAATAATTTTAATACAATAAATGAGAGTAAAGATGGCTACTTCTAAAAATAAAGATGACCAAGAGGTTATTGAGGAATTTTACACACTCGCAAAAGAGGGGAAGGTCCCTGAAGAAATTTTAGATAAATGGATGGAATATAAAAAGGCATCTACCAAAAAAAAAGAAACCGATAGCTTTAAGTCCTTTATCAATAAAAATAAAAAATCTTTGTTTAAATTTTTAGAGACTCCCATCAGCGCAAGCGTTAGACATTCAGGCCACTTTGTCGATCAAAAACTTAAAAACAAGCGCTCTGCCAACATGATGACTTTTTTTGAAGAAGTCGGTTCTACAGATTTAAAAAACAAAATTAAAAATAATGAAATTGAAGTAAAAACGTTTGGAATACAACTTACCCCTACAGAAGATAGACTCCTTAATGCCCTCCAAAGGCTTTTGCATGAAAAAAGTCAAAACACAAAGCCCGGAACCTCTGATTATTATATGGGTAACGAATCAAATCCCGTTATTTCCTATGGAAAAGAACAGAAAGCAAGCCCTACAATTTGCGTTAAACCCTCCGAACTATACAAGGCTTTCTTAGAAAAGACAAACTATTCAAGTCATGAAATTAAACATGTTAGGGAAACACTCTCCAAGTTAGAACACAAAAAGTTTCTGTTACAATATAAAAAAACACGATTTCAGAAGAAAAAGGGACACAAGGCCCCTGTTCCTGTGTATGATATGATTGAAGAACTCCAAAGCTTGGTTAAGGTTGTGAAGTTTGTAGAGGGAATTGAGTTTTCTGAAGATACCGAAGGGAAAAACTTAGACTCTCTGCACGAAAATAGAGGCGGAGTTGTGATTTCTCTTAATCCCATTTTAGTCGATCAAATAAACTCTAAATATGTTGAATATCCTGAAAACATAAATAAAAGAATGACATTGGCCGCTGGAGGTCCTCGCTCTGTTACAGAAAGCATGAACTTATTAAGAGATTTCTTACTAAGAGCTATTTCAGCCAAACAGTCCAGAATAGAAATAGAACATGACAAACTGATATACACTCTTAGGCTAGACAAAATGCTAAAGAACAGGCAAAAAAAACGGCTAGAAGATCGAATAGCCTCCGCTATTGACGTTTCCAAGAAATTGGGAATTTTAACAGACCACCAGCTAGCAACTAATAAGCTAGGCATGCCCAAACACATCTTCATCCTAAATCAGAACTTCAATAAAGAGTAAGCTTATACAATTAAGGCCTGTTTCTTTTTTTCGGCATACGTGTAGCATAATTCGGCATACGTGTAGCATAATTCGGCATACGTGTAGCAGTTTTTTGTATACGCTGACAATATTTACCATGCGAAGAATACATTCTTTAAATATATTATTCGGCATACATGTAGCAAACTGTTACATTCAAATCATTAAAAATAAATACTTTAAACGGATGTTCTCTTGTTTTATGGAATATATCCACCTAAATAATTCGGCATACGTGTAGCAAAAAACCTCCAAAATTCGGCATACGTGTAGCATTTTTCAAACAATTGTATTTAACAAAGATTGATTATAGAGAGCTTTGGAAGAAATTTTAATAGCCCCTTGTAACAACCAGCAAATTTAAAAAGCATGTTTTTTCGGCATACGTGTAGCAAATTGGAACCTTCACTTAATGCATAAATTCGGCATACGTGTAACAAACAGAGAGCTCTAATAAAGATCAGAATTCGGCATACGTGTAGCAGAACCCTCTCCTATCTATCTATTAAACCAAGGGAACTGATCTTTTGAATACGGTATTGTTTCGGCATACATGTAGCAAGTGAGCATTTCTTCTTAATGTAAAAATTCGGCATACGTGTAGCAAATTGGGACCTTCACTTAATGCATAAATTCGGCATACATGTAGCAAAATAGATTCAAAGTCAGATATAACGAACTTTTCTTGAGTAAATCGGCATACATGTAGCGTTTTCTCGGCATACGTGTAGCAAAAACCCTCTAATATTCGGCATACGTGTAGCGTTTTCTCGGCATACGTGTAGCAAAGCTCCGGCATACGTGTAGCATTTTTAGGAGACAAATTTGACTAGGTAGATTAATTAGATCTTTATTAGATCTAAGTAGAGAAGAAGAACAAAAAAGGATTGAGTTCCTTTTTGTGTCTCCTTCCTTGCTGCATGCAAGACATCTGTTATGTTTAAACATCAACAGCTCTTTTTGAAAACAAAAAAAGTGCTCCCCCTGCAAAAATCATTAAGTTATAAAAAGAAAGAGGCTGTCCTAGAAGAGTCCAAGACTTTATCGCACAACTAGGTAAAACACTCATTGTTGGTTGTGATAGAATAAGATCAAAAACATCAGCTTTTATTGAAGAGTGTCGAGTACAAAAATCTTTAATCATCCCATACTGTACAAAAAGATGAAAAGCAGAGACTATTGCAGAAACTGGCAATAAACCTAGTAAGAGCCTAAAGAAGTTTTTTTTAACTTGAAGGAGATAGCCACAGACAGCCGCTACCGCTATTGCAAAATAACAACCTCTTTGAACATTACAAAGAAAGCAAGGTCGATGATGAAACGCAAATTGAGCCAAAAGAGAAATAAGAAGCGCTATTGAACAAAATGAAGCTACGACGACGAAAAGCCTGTTCACGTTCCGAATATTCATTTAACAGCCTCTATAACCGCTTTAAGCCCGTTTAAAGCTTTAGATAGATCTTCGTATTTAGCCCTTCCATGCCATTCCTGTTGGGAAGGTCGCCACTTAAAGTTTAAGTTTTTCAGCAAATTTAGTGACTCTTGAGAAGGAGAGTCCTTGAATGAAATGGCATATCTTAAATCTAAGGCTCTCTGAAGGGCAGAGCCTCTTTCTTTGAATTTATTAATGTTTTCAGGAAGCTCTAAAAGCTTTTTGATTTCAATGAAGGCGCCTAGTAGAACTTGATTAGAAAACTTCTCTTCAGTTTCTATTCCTGCTTTATCAAAAAGTTCTCCAAGCTGAATATAACGTCTGATTTTTAGCTTTCGTTCTTCTTCGTTTAGGAGCTTTTTTTGATTTTTAAGTCGAAGACTTTCATTCGCTATAGCTTCCCTTTTTTTTTGTAATTTTTTCCAGTCCATAGAAAACCTCGATTTGAAAATAATTAACTCGATTATACCACGAGCAAAAAAATAAAAATAGGAGATAGCAAAAAAAGTATAAAATGTAAGATCAGAAAATAAACTCATACGCAATGTGCAAACGGAGTTTGCTGCTGTTCAAATTGGCTTGCGCCAATTCGATTAAATGATATACTCAGAGAGAAAAAACCAACGCCCACAGGTTAAAGTCATGCCAATTGGATACGGAAGATGGGACTTTGTAAAAAGGTCTTCAGGAAAAAATATAGTTGTAAAGTCTGCCTATAACGCCAGGTCAAAAATAGAGTTTTACGGAAACGTAACGACCGGGGCAAAGATCTATGATTATTCCTATCGAGAAGCTCCTGTTTTTCATTCTGTGTTGTTGCCAAAAGGAGTCGATCAGAAGTTTCTTAATCCACAACTTTTGTGGAATGCCTGTGAAAGTAAAGAGGTCAAAATCAATTCTCAACCTGGATTTGAAGGGGTGCTGGCCCTTCCAGATGATGAGCAGGTTTCCGTTGAAAACAAGATAGAATTAGCTAAAGAGTTTTTAAATGAACAATTTGTAAAAAAGGGGCTAGCTGTTCAGCTAGATGTCCATCAACCGGATAAAATATTTACGTTTACGAAAGATTGCTCTGAACTTGATATTAAATCTGGAGAGGGCGGGAAGCTTTTAAGAGAAGAGGAAGGGGAGTATGTTGTTGGGATCCAAAAGGGAAACCGTATAGATCGAACTATTAAATTTAACCCAAAGTCTTTTCAGTATTTTCAATACCGTGAGCATAACTGGCACGCTCATTTTTTGGTCACCTCTAGACGTTTTACTTCAGACGGTAAAGAGTTGGGCAAAAAAGCGAGGGACATGATGCCTCAAATGCGATCACTGAAATCTACATACAAAGCGGCAGTCGTTGAAAAGTCTGGATTTGGGAAGCAATGGGAAGAACATCAAAATGACTATTTCATCAGAAAAGGGATTAACTTGCAGGTTGATCCTTCTGGAATGGTACCTCAAAAGCACATAGGGCCGCTTAGGATGCGCGCCAGAGCGTTTGATTTGCTTGAGGAGCACGAAAGTAGGTTGAGCGACAATAAGCTCCTCTGTGGCAATGTAGGCGATGTTTTAGAAAAGATAGTAGAAGAAAGAAGCTCCTTCGATCAGAAGCATGTCGACGGTTTTATTGAAAAACATATTGAATTTCCAAGAGATCAAAAAGAGATAAAGGAAAAATTCTGGAATCAAAGTGGAATTGTATCTCTCTTGGATCCCAAAACAAAACAGCCGACAGGAAAGTTTTCTACCCAAACTTTGGTTAAAGAAGAACGAGTTTTATCTCGAATATCGGCCGAGATTCACCAAAAAGAGGGTTTTGAAGTAAAAGATAAAATAGCCCAAAAAGCCTCTTTAAAACTTGGCTTAAAGCCTGAACAAAAAGAAGCCTTTCATCGAATCCTACAAGGAAAAAAGCTGAGCTGTTTACAGGGGTTTGCAGGAACAGGGAAGGGGAGAGTTCTTTCTGCTCTTCGCGAGGCCTACACTGCTGCTGGCTATAAAGTTCGGGGATTTGGACCCGATAACGCAACTGCTGAAGTTTTAAAAGAACATAAATTTGGGAGTGCTGAGAATATTTATAAATTTATGTTTGCTGCCCACCATGGGAATAGAAACATTAAAAAGGGCAAAGAGGTCTGGATTTGTGATGAAACCTCTAAACTTGGAAATAGACCTTTCATTGAGTTTCTTAAAATGGCAGCTAGAGAAAAAGTGCAAGTTATTTTTTGTGGTGATACTAAGCAAATTTCCTCGATAGATCGAGGAGGGATCTTTACCTATCTTCAAGAAAAATATGGAGCACAGACCCTTAAAGACATCCAAAGGCAAAAACAGGGAGAGCAGAGGTACGTTTCCAAAGCACTGGCTACAGGGAGGGTTGGGGCCGCTTTTAATGCTATTGAAAGCATGAAGGGCTTTGTGTGGAGTAATTCTAAAAAAGAGGCTATTCAATCACTCTTTGAAGAGTGGGCGAAAGACTGTTTGTCACACCCTCAATCAAATACCCTCATGATAGCCCATTCAAACGCAATTGTGAGCACGTTGAACGAGCTGGCTCGAACAGCACGTAAAGCAAGAGGGGAGCTGTCAACTCAAGAGGAATTCTGTTGCGAAACTAAATTTGGGAAAATCTATGTTTCTCCAGGAGATCGAATTCAGTTTAGAAAAAAAGATTTTGATTTAGGAATCACTAATGGGCTTGTTGGAGTCGTTACTAAAGCTAAAGAGAGCAAGTTTACTGTATTAATCGATCAAGGAGGGAAATTTAAAAGGAAAATCACCTTTAATCCTCAAAAATACAATGCTTTTCAACTCGGATATGCTACGACTTATTTTCGCTCCCAAGGTAATACTGTTGATCGATGTTATGTCTTAGACAGCCCTCATTTGAATAAAGAAAACTTTTACGTTGCTTTAACAAGGCATGTTAATAAAGTTCGATACTTTGTGCATAGGGATGCTGTTAAGAATTTAACAGATTTAAAAGCAAAGGCTATGAAAGATGGATCTAAAGGCTGCACTCTACATTATATTACAAATCAAGATATTGAGTTGGAGCAAGCCAAAGAACAAAGGGAAACAGAAATCACAGGTCTTAAGCAATCAACTGAATTTTTAGCCAAGGCTAAAGGCCATTTTTTAGAAATCAAAGATTCAATCAATTCTGGAATTGGGAAAAAAGTTCAATCATTCACGGATGTGCAAAAAGACAAAGCCTTTTTTAAGCCTATTTTCCCTGATGAGGAAAAGGTGAAAGCAAGTGTCACTAAAATAATCGGAGGATGGGATGACGAACCTGGTTCTCCAGTATCTACTGTCTCAGGAAAAAACAACAGATTGTTATCAGACGTTGGTAACTCCAAAAATGACGCGGCCAAATTCGAATCCATTTTAAAAAAGGAACAGTGGAAGGGGATAGGGGACGATGGGCAAGCAGCTTTTAAGGGATATTTTAAGTCATCTAAACAGGCTTCAAATCTTTATCAAGCCGTTAAAACGGAATCTGAATTTAGTAGTCAGAAACTTGAAACTTGTCTTAGTTTTCCTACTTGGCAGAAAGCGTGTGCCAAACGAAACGAAGCTGCCTATCAAATTTTCAAAGAAGTAGAACAGGATTTAGCGATTAGGATTTTAGGTAAACAATCTTACAAGATCGTACAAACTCTATCGGCTAGATATGAAGCTGTTTTAGAAAAAGACAATAGCAGGCAACAAGCGCATCAGGGTTTAAAAGAGGGGTTAGAAAAGAATGCTGAAGCTTTGCTCTATAAACTTTTTCCAGAGGGCCCAGTTAGTAAGAGGGGGACTCAAATTCGTTTTGGAAGCAAGGGTTCTCTTTGTGTGAATGTTGTGGGCTCAAAAGCGGGACTTTTTTATGACCATGAAAATCAAGAAGGAGGAGATCTTTTAAAGTTGATTCAAAAAGCGAATGGATCTGATCGAAAAGAAGCGAAGGAATGGGCGAACAGCTTTTTGAGTATTGCTTCAAAGATCCAAGTTCCTTCAAACTACCAAAAGCCTACCCTTGATAAAGGCGATGAATCTTCCTGGGTAAGTATTAAACCTCCTTCGGGTATACAGACACCTTCATTAAAAGAGGTGAATCCTGGATTGAGCGATTACTATAAGGAAGAGGGGAGACATTCCTATACAAATGAGAAGGGGCAGCTTCTCTATCAAGTATTGAGGCTGAGAAGTAAGCAAAATTCTTCTATGAAAATGACTCCGCCGCTCAGTTATGGTTGCGATGATGAAAATAAGGAGCTTCACTGGAAAATTAAAGGATTTAAACAAGATGGTAAGAGGCCTCTATATAATCTTCATGAATTGTTTCGAAATCCGACTAAAGACGTCCTAATTGTTGAAGGAGAAAAGACGGCAGATAAGGCTATGGAGAAATTTCCGGACAAAGATTTTGTTTGTATTACATGGTCGGGAGGAGCTTCGGCAGTATCAAAAGCAGATTGGGCGCCTTTGGTGGGTAGGAAAGTTGTTATCTGGCCAGACAATGATGCAGCTGGACAGAAAGCAGCGGCAGTCATTTGTGATGAGATGAAACAACATGGAGTAAGGGAAGTTTACCTTGTTGAAAATAAAGAGCTTTTTGAAAGGTTTCCTCAGAAATGGGATCTAGCAGATTCTTTGCCTGATGGTTTAAATGTTAAAGATCTTGAAAGACAGCTTTATAGAAATAAAAAGGGAGGCTTGTTAGAGAGTGTTATTGGGCAATCCAAAGCCTGTAAAGATGCGCCTATTGAAGAATTTAAAGCAAGACACCTCCTTTTCCATTATGAGAAAAGCACAGCGGCAGTTTTGGAAGAACAGTTAAAGCAAGCTACAAGTTATACAGAAAAAGAAGAGTTAATTTGGAAATACAAGCAAGGTGCCTTGAATTTAGTTGAAAGCTCTTCTGAAGTTAAGAAACAAATAGCTGCAGACCCCTTGGTAAATGCTAAAGGAGAGGTCGTTGAAAAGCTTGCTACTCAAATATTGATTTTTAAAGCAAAACACTCAAAAGAACCTACTGTTCGAGAGATCAATAAAATGAAACAGGTCATAGGGCAGCTAGAAAAAGAGTGGGGATTAAAGGCAGGTAAAAACTGCAATAAAGAAGCTTTTACCCTTGCTAAAGACTCTCTTTTTGAAAAGTACTGCACAAAAGCTTTAATGGGCGTAAAAATTGATAAGCAAGATTTAAAAATTTCTAAGAGCGAAGTTATAGAAAAAGCAGGACAAATTGCTCAAAAACTTAGCTTCCAAAACAGCTCTAAAATGGTGAATCATCAAAGGGCCATCGAAAATCAGAAACAGATTGGGCGCGGAATTGAACACTAAAAATCAACACTAGTTATTAAGTGCTGCTAGGGGGAAAAAGAAAATCCTTTCCTTCTGCAATGTTTAGTAAGGCAGGAAGAATATACAGAGTAGCTTTTTTAAGTAGTTTTATGAATCCAGCGCTTTCAGATTGAGCAAACTGTGACTTTGCCACTTGCTGAAAACCTACTTTAAGATTTTCACGTAATCAGTTTGTTCTGTGTATATCCTAACGTACTCAATATTTTTTGTGTGCACTGTAAGTTATTTAGATGTGCTCAATTAATCTAGCATTCAGAGTACGCACGCCTGAAAGAAGACAGCTTAGATCCTATATTTGATCCATTACTCGCTAGCCATCTTTAATCTCCAGTGTTGTCACTCTCAGTCTCTCTTCTGAATTCTAAATTTCGTCTTGATATTGATTCAGCAGCTGTTTCACCTCGTGTGTTTTTTAAGTGATTTAAACCTTTGCTGATGTAGATATCAAAAATTGGATTGTTTCTGTTCACTCCATCTACACCACGAGTAGCTAGATTGGGTAAAAGATGCAATGGGGGATTCCCAGAGGTATCTGGTTTTGAAAGAAGGGCCTTAGATTCCCCTTCTGAGTAGTTAACTAATGAGGCAACACGTTGAAATGCTTCGACTTTATTTTTCATTGCAGCCAAATGCATGGGTGTGAACCCATCAGCATCGTAATGATCTAAGTCGGCGTTAATTGAAAGGTAATCCAAAGCTGCTCTACAACCCCCTTCCGCAGCAAGATGACCAAGAGACTGGTGTCTTATACTCCCTAAAGATCTATCAGATAAAAAACCGAATGAAAGAACATTTACGATGGACCCTGAAAAAGGTGCAAGTGTCGTAACAGACCTGCTTATAGAAAGATCTCTCATTAAATAGTTCAGTACACCAACTTGGTCTGCAGCAGCTGCACAATGCATCGGAGTCCAACCAATTTTATTTCGAGCTGATAGGTCGATACTCTGCTCTCTGGCAGACCTTAGATATTCTAAATCACCTGTTTTTGCTGCATCATAAATATTTCTTGATCGAGTGGCCATACTTTCCTCCTGAAAGATTATATGTTACTCAGCTTAACAATATCTTAATATTAAACGCAATTCAAGTTGAGGCCAGAATTTATCCCGCTCATAGAAGTTCTCTGAAAGATTATTGTCGATCAGGTTACGATAGGGGACATATGGTTCCTGCTGCTGATCAAACATTTTCTCAGGAGGCAATGAATGAGACTTTCTATCTTTCAAATATTTGCCCTCAGAATGCCCATTTAAACAGGGTCTACTGGTCTAAAATAGAAAAGAGTATACGAATACTGTTCGAAGTGGATATGCCATAGAGGTGCTTGCAGGACCCTTATTCTTGCCTATTGAAGAAGAGGAGAGGCGATATATCAAGTATGAGGTCATTGGAGAAAATAATGTAGCTGTACCCACCCATTTCTTTAAGCTGATTAAAATCCACTCCAATGAAGATATTTGCAAAATCTATATTGTTCTCAATTTCGAAATCTCTTCTGAAACACCCATTGAATCTTTTGAAGTCTCAGTAAAGGAATTAGAAAGGCTTTCTGGGTTCAAGATTTAGTCGATCTTCCTTTTTTCATACTTTGGAAATGATCACTTATCTTTTTCTGGTCGGTTGTACTTGGACCAAACCTGTTAGGGTGGGCGTCACCTTTTTTTATCACAAAGTAGATGGGGGGGGCCCAACATATAAAGCACGCAAAAAGAGGCACAATGAGAAATAATGAGGTTATACCCGAGGTCATTAAAAAGAACAAAAAGAGGAAAAAGAATATATTTAGAATAAACGGTAGAACAAACCACCAAGCAGAATGGTTTGTGTCATGTAGCCTTCGGATTCCCAGAAAAAAGTCAGGAGGGTAAGCAATTAATGAGAAAATCACTAGTAATGCTTTAGATTGGAGTACATATATTATTGATAAGAAAATAAAGAATACAAGTCTAAATGACCAAAATTCTCTTAGAGAAGCCCGCCCCTTCATATTCCACTTGCAAATCACATATTTACTTACCTTAAGCAAACTGGGCTGTAGTGCACTAAACATTAATCGTTGTTTTTTTCTATTAAATTTGAATAGTTTGTAACAATTAATCCAATGCCAGCCCCCTAATAAAAAGACAACAAGCTGAGATAAGGTCGAAAAATCATTAAAGTTATGACAAATTATATATAGCATTACAGCGGGCAAAAAAAATAGAGCAGCTAAAAGCCAACCTGTTCCTTTTAGTCTAAAGGAAAAAAAATAATAGGAAATCAAGGCTACAAGAGGTCTGGATAATCCCTCATAGTCTAGAGTTGAAAAATTGTTTCCGGATTCAAAGCAGGAGTTGAAAAAGTATACTGCAATACAAGTTAATAGAAATATGAATGACAAAAGCCAGTTGGTTCTTATTTTATCTGAAATGTGAACATAATCTATATCCATAGCAAAAATCCTATTTCCGACATTGAGCAGTTTGAAAAATAAATTTTCAGATTTAGTTTTTCAGCTCAATAGCTTTCTCTTTGTTCATCTTCTTTTGCACACCTTAATGCAATATTTTTTGCTTTTTCTAAAATTTCTATAAACTCACTAATTTTAAAGAAAATCTTAGAGATGGTTTCTGGGAAAAATTCAATCTCTATTTGGTCTATTCCTTTTTCATAGTTAACTTGGGCTATTAGTTGGCTTCCAAAACAAACTTCAACAACCATCCCTTCAAAACTTAGGTCACTACATAATTGAGTATAAAATCCGTTATTCTGTTCCATATGCATATTTATCTTTTGGGACCCAAAGCCAGTATTTTTTTCTTAGCTTCAGCTAATACCTCTAAGGCTTCATTTAGGTCGAATTCCCAGCAAGGTAGGTTTGGATGGGGATAGAACTGTATTTTCATTTCTTCTTCCTCATGGTTTATTTCAACCCAATACATATTGTCAAAAGATATTTCTGCTACAAGATACTCTTTGTCAGGTCGACTGGATAACATTAGTTCAAAATTACCAACTCTCATATTCACCTTTTGGGCCCCATAGCTACGAGCCTTCTCTTAGCTTCAGCTAATGCCTCTAAAGCTTCATTTAGGTCGAATTCCCAGCAAGGTAGATTTGGGTGAGGATAGAATTGTATTTTCATTTCCTCTTCTTCATGGTGTATTTCAACCCATTGAACATTTTTGAAATAAATTTCTGCAACTAAAAATTCTCGATCTGGAGGTGAACAAATACTAATGTCATAATATTTTTTATTGGGGATATTTTTCATTTTATATCTTTGGTTCTAAAAAAGTTATAAATTCACCTTCAAGACTATATCTTACAATACCTAGATCCGGAGCATAAATTTCTATAACATTACCATGGCGTCTATTTTTTATGGTGGTACTTTCTTTCATTGATGAGTCTCTTTTTAATTAATTTGATTATTTGTTTTGATGATCTGAGATTAGAAAATAACTCCTGATAGAAATTTTTACGAAGAACTAAGAGCTCCATTATTGTCAGGATTGTTTTTGAGTGCAATATTCTCTTTTCTCAACAATAGGCAATTGCTCCAAAACCACAGATAAATAGCGAAAGTAATCCCAATTAAGATCCAACTTATCGCTTTCTCTAAAGGGGCGACTGGAATTCCACCTTGAATAAATTCTATAGGCTGGAGAGTAGGGCAGCCTATCGAGCGCTTAACTGCAAAAGGTAATCTTCCAAAATGGGGTACTGTTCGACAAAGGAACTGGAAAAATAAAGCTCATTTACACAAAAATGGACAAATAAATACTCCACAAGTTTATGCGGCTACTCCAGAAAACATTTCCAGAATGAAGAAGGGGTTGGCTCCTCGGAGAATAAATCCAGAAACTCTAAAATGGGAAAGCCTTGAGTTACATCATAATGTTATACCTCAAAGAAGTGGGGGGCTTTTTTACTTCGAAGAGCTGTGGCCAGATGAACATGCTGCTCGTGATGCATTCAGATGCATTAAGGGCAAAAGTTTTAACTAAATGATATCAATAAATATAAGGGAGACCTCTAGTGCCTAGTATAAATGAATTGTTTTGTAAATCAAAAGGAAAGGCGATTCTCTTTAAAGGGAAAACTCTCAAAATGGCAGATAATATTCCCTTTGAAAATGGAGAGCGAGTAAATTTATCAATAGAGCAGACAAATAGTAAATTGAAGCAAGGTGTGTGTTTATATTTATTTGGCTCTATAGAAGTTGAGAATACAGGAGAAAAAATAGACGAAAGAGTTGTTTTTTGGGAAGACACGGCTCCAAAAAAGATTACTATCAAATTATGGCTAGCAGATTCTGAAAGAAAAAGAAAATTAGTGTTACCTAAAAACGGCATATTAGGCATCAAAAATGTATGGGATATAGGAAATGGAAAAATGGCATCATGGATTGGAAATTCAGCTATGATTTTTGAAGAGATAGACAGCGGAAAGCGTTATTACTGTAATGATGGAGAGTACGAAGATAATTTTGATAACATCATTTTTACAGTTACTCGCAAAGAAAAATAGCCATATCAATAAGCCTGGGCCAAAGGTCACTTCGCAAGTGAAGTTAACCCGAAATTCTTTATCTACACCCTTATTAACCAAGGGGGATTTTTGATCTTTGATTTGCCGCAAGTTCTTCAATATAACTAGAAATGGAGTCTTTCAAGGTTTGAAGTGTTTTCAAAACTTGGTATACATTTTCGGTATACATAGGGACCATAATCTGCAATTCTTCTTGTTTCTTACAAGGAAACTGAATGGTGATCGGTTTTTTTTTGGTTAAATAATTTTTCGATTTTAAGCTTACAATATCCTTAAGTAGATCTTCATTGATCAATGGTAAAACTTCAGAAGTAACTTTAAAATGAAGCGGAATAGAAGCGTAGTTACGCCTCATTTTACTGAAATTAGAAGAGTTACTTAAAAGGCGATAATAATTATGTGTTTTGGTTTCATGGGTTGCATGCTCTATTACGACTTCTCCTAGGAGTCGATTGACATTTTTTATAACAGCGAATTCTTTTTCCTTCTTAAGATAAAGCAAATCACCATTGAAAAAGGTGTTACCTCTTCTTTTTGAAAAGAGCTTTTTAAAAAACCAACGACATCCAAAGTATGAGAATAAAAGAGCAAAACCTAGGTATATTAAAACATCAAATTTAGATTCAAAATGCATCTTGGTTTTCTCTCGCTTTAAACTCAGACTGGTTCTGGGCTATTTTGAACCTATTCTACCCTATCCTAAATATATTTGTTAGGATTCCAATAGGAGGTTTTTTGTTGCTGTGCTTTTACAAGTTAAGCTAAACTTACTGCGCATTATTGAGGAGCTTAATATGAAAAAAATAGTAATTGG
>Ga0208646_1000035_pt1 | contig 91838 bp, 77 predicted proteins | sample AntAceMetag02UK8_FD_184762 | JGI IMG/M metagenome (GOLD analysis project Ga0208646, IMG submission 184762) | Saline lake microbial communities from Ace Lake, Antarctica - Antarctic Ace Lake Metagenome 02UK8 (SPAdes) (version 2) | ecosystem: Environmental > Aquatic > Non-marine Saline and... | reverse complement strand
AATTTATTTTTGGTTATAATTTCATCAATATTCATAATTAGTATAATATGATAATTATTTTTTATATTATTATCATATTATTATTTCAAAATAAACGGCGTTTTAAATTACCAAGGGTGTAATATAATATGGTATAAAAATGTTCGATAGTGTATATACACGATGCATATACATTTATGCGTAATAAATGGCTTAAATGAGATATATGTGTATATTATATAAATGTCGTTAATATCTGAAATATCTGCTAAGAAATATGGAAATGTGAAGGAGGGTTATGGTTACGATTGGGAAAATGATGATTGGTCAAGGGAGGCAGCAGCGCTTAAAAATGTGAGTGATAATTGGACGGCGGAAGATGATGAGGATTGGGGGATATCGACCGATGATAATACGATGAAATTTGATGGGTTCATAAGTGATGATTGGAAGGTGAAAGCAGATGAGGCGAGGATTGCACTTGAAAAGGAGAATGCATTGAAACCGCCGGTGGTTAGGTTGGCGAAGACGATGGCTAGGGCGTATGATATGAAGGTGAAGGAGGAGGGATGGGAGCGTGCAAAAGCAGAGATGAAGGTGAAGGAGGAGGGATGGGAGCGTGCAAAAGCAGAGATGAAGGTGAAGGAGGAGGAATGGAAGCGTGCGAAAGCAGAGATGAAGGTGAAGGAGGAGGAATGGAAGCGTGCGAAAGCAGAGGCTACAAAGGTGTGCAAAAAGGGTTCGAATGTGACGGTGGAGGCATGGTCGGTGAAGGATATGAAGGTGATAAATGAGGCTGCAAAGGTGAAGAAGTACGAAGAGAGATTGAATGCGGAGAGGGAAAGATGGGAAAGAATGACTGTGAAGGAAAAGGAGGTAGAGAGAGCAGAGAAGCGTGCAATGATGTCGAAAGCGAGTGAGCAGGAACTGAGTGACGAATTGCATGAGTTATTGAACATTCAAGCCATTTCTCCGTTCAATACGGCAGATGATTACAATGAGGTAGATAGGAAGGAGGAAGAATGGGGTCGGGCGAAAGAAAAGGCTGAGTCTGATGCGGTAGCGGTGGTGACGATGAAGGCACTGTTGTCAGGTGTGGTTACAGCAACGGATAATAAGATAGCTGAGTTGTGTGGAAATCCAAATGCGATTCATATGTTGGAAAAAAACTTGGATAAAGTTGATTGGTCTAGATTGTCTGAAAATCCAAATGCGATTCATATATTGGGACAAAACTTAGATAGAGTAGATTGGGATAATTTGTCTAGAAATCCAAATGCGATTCCTATATTAGAAAAAAACTTGGATTATGTAAATTGGGATAATTTGTCTGAAAATCCAAATGCAATTCCTATGTTGGAGAAAAACTTAGATAGAGTAAATTGGGATAATTTGTCTAGAAATCCAAATGCGATTCCGATTCTGGAAAAAAACTTGGATCAAGTAGATTGGGGTAGTTTGTCTTCGAATCCAAATGCCTTTCCTCTTCTGGAACAAAACTTGGACGAAGTTGATTGGGATTATTTGTCTCAACATCCACATCCACAAGCAATTCATATGTTAGAACAAAACCTGGATAAAGTGAACTGGAAAAAAATGTGCGGAAACCCAAATGCGATTCATATTCTGAAGAAGAATTTATGGAGAGACCTTGATTGGCGTCGACTGTGCGGAAACCCAAATGCGATTCCTATATTAGAAAAAAACCTAGATAAAGTGAACTGGAGGAGTTTATCTCAAAATCCAAATGCAATTCCTATGTTGGAACAAAACTTGGATAAAGTGGATTGGGAAATATTGTCTCGAAATCCAAACGCGATTCCTATGTTGGAGAAAAACTTAGATAAAGTAAGTTGGTATGGGTTGTCTTCGAACCCAAATGCTATTCCTATTCTGGAAAAAAAAACATGGATAAGGTGATGTAGTAATAAATAATACAGTAAAAAGGGGGTAAGAGTAACCTTGTTTTTTCATGAGTTCCAATCCAAATATGTTCGTATTTGTCCGAGGATTTAAATATTCAAAGGTGTATATTCACCATGTTGGAATACGTATATATTTTTATAATAATGTTGGTTTTTATCCCCATTTTATATGTGCGCATACGCTACCCTTTTTGGAGCACACAACCTGTGTTTCACACATATGACTATCTCCGTTATTTAACAAGAACTCCTTTTCAAATTCATACCCAGTTGTATTCCAAATCTTATAAAAACGACGCAAATGTGAAAACAATTAAGTTCTTGGACATGGATGATAAAGATGTTGATAAAATAGTTAATCTATTACAAAGTCATTACGTTGAGTCTGATCAGATACTTAGTTTTATAAACAAACAGACTTTGACTGATACATTTTCCGGACAATTTTATCCGTCGTATATTTCATTTTACAATAAAGACAAGTTAAACGTCGTCTATGACGAAACTGGTGCAGTTACAATACAGAATACGCCCAATATAGTGGGTTGTATGACGGGAAGGTCAATTCATATGTTCATCTTGGACAAATCAGATATTATTCACGAAAAACCAGGTTATTATTGGGACTATATATGTGTTCATCGTGATTATACCCACGAAAACCTAGGACGTAAAATGATACAATCTCACGATATGCACCAGCGTTCAAATACAAAAGACATTGGTATGTCTCTGTTTAAAAAGGAAATCAATCTATGTGAGGGGGTCGTCCCGCTAGTGAAATATCAAGTTCTTACGTTCGCATTGTCCAAGATACATCGTCCACCTATACCCGCACCATACAACGTATATCGTGTATATAATGATAAAGTGGATACATTTTACGACCTTCTGTATAAGATGTCTCACCAAGGAAACAACCTAAAACAGCAGTTTGTCGCATTTCCCGATATATCAGTCTTGGACACGTTGATACAAACAAGTAGTTTGTTAGTTTATGCATTGAAGTATGGTTACGAATTACAATGTATCTACCTATTCAAAAACCCTCTCTTGTGCTACGATGGGATAGAAGGTGGACATATATTGGAATGCACATCAACCATTTTTAACACCCATGTCCAAGAAGACATACCCAATGCCTTATTATTCACCGGTTTTCTACATGCATTACATCACATTCAGAAGTCGTTCGTTTCGAAATACAAGGTTATTACGTTTCACAATCTTGGACACAATCATAATATAATAGAGCGATGGAGATGGAAATACAATCCTCTCTCGATCAATGACGCGGCATATTACCTATACAATGGTGTGATCGCTGGAATGCCGGTAGACCAAACAAAATGCACAATAGTCGTATAATAATTATGTTCATCATGTAAAGACGAATATAATTAGCGGGTATACTTACCGGAACGCGCAAATGAGTCAACTACAAATATAATGAATACACCCAAGAACGAATACAAAATGAACTCTTCCGTGATATTACTGGTTTTTTCATTTTGTTGTTGTTCAAGCATATGAATCATGTAATTGATTTTTTCCAATAACCGATTGTCTGTTCCGACAACGGGTTCCACATTACCATAATATGCCGATTGTATTTGTGGCTGCTCATATATGCGATGATAATTACTAAAAGGTTTGGAACGTGACGGATTATTTGAAACGCCTAAATCGGGAAGGGTTGGTGCGTAATTTGATTCACCCGGTTGAACCCTTTTAGGCAAATGCTGTAACTGATTCTCCAAAGCTGGAATTTCATCCTCACCTGTGCGTCCATATGCACCATCTTCCAAATCTAACCGATTTTGGATATTTGGCGGGGAAAGTGGTTTAAAATCGACTAATTTATTACCATCATTATTTTCAGATAAATTAGACATATTATTAATCAACTGGGTAACACGTTCGGTGCGTTCTTCGTGTATATTCTGGTCCTCTTCGAACGACGATGGTCTATTATCATCTTTTTCGATAACGATCGGACTCGCTGTATATTCATTACTATCAGACACAAGTGGTTTTCGGACAGTCCGTCGCATAGACGGAGTTCGTTTTTTAGATCCATTATCGTCATTTGTCCATAAAGATGCCGTTGTGACTAAAGACATTATTTTTTTAAATTTATATACTTAAAAAATACGTAGAAATTTATCCCCAATAAAACAACGTTTTTTCGGTCTAAAGGTTTACACCGATGAAGATTTAAAATGGGACAAACACTGAAAGTGTTTGCCTTTTTAATTCATTTATCGGTAACGTTGCCCTTTACGATTTTGTGGTACGCTTAAAAAGCGTACCATTTTAAATCTTCAAGGGTGTATATGGCGATATCAATTATCTCGTAATATAATAGATCTTACTATGCAAAAAACAATCGCTCAATTGTTACCACTTATATTTTTTTATACATTTTTAGCTTTTCCAGACGAGACATTTGCTTGCAGTCTTCAACCTTTAGGGCGTTTAATGTCTGCATTGATAATACTGTTTTACACAGCACTAGACGTGAAATACGGAGTTATGGTGTGTATACTCATAATATACTACTACCAAATGGAATTTTTAGAAAAATGTTGTGAGCTGGATTCGTGTATGTTAACGGGTAGATTATACACAGAATCGTTCACAGTCGAAGATACATCAAATGTAACAAATTTTCGTGAAGAAAATTGCAAAGATGGGCAACTCAGATACAAAAATAAGTCTGTTAAAAATGAAAATGCACCCCATATATTTCCGGGATTAGAGTTCCTGAACAAACCGTGCAATCCTTGTGATAAGAAATGCGGTGTATCAATTGAGACAAGGTTGAACCAGGAAGAAGATATAGCCTATCCTAAAATGTCGGACACATGGGTTTTGAAAATATGGAACACATGGTTTAGTGAAGATAATAGGTCCCCGTATGCTTATCAATCGATGACGTCAAATCCATCTACATTCATGTAAAAAGTTTTATCCATACAGTTCATATACAAGAACATTATGGGAAAAAAAGAGAAAGGTCAAAAAAATACTATGGGGAAAAGTATAAACAAACTGTTACAGTATATCCACACGAATGTTACCATGTTAAACACGAGTAAGATCTTTGCGGGTTTCATGATAATCATGCTGAACATTTCATCAAGATTCGTTACAATTAAATTAAGCAAATCAGTGGAATCATATTTAAAGTATACATTTAGCCGTCAAATCCTCATATTTACCATAGCATGGATGGGAACTCGTGATATTTATATAGCATTTACCGTTGCGATTGTATTTACCATTATAATGGATGTGTTATTAAACGAAGATAACCGGTTTTGCGTGTTACCGTCGTCATTTACCGATTACCATACACAAAAATCTGAATCTGAAGGGGGCGATGATATTACACAAAATATACCTGGGATGCCTCAAACTTCAAATACGAAGAAAGAAGGATTACAAAGTGCATCCAAAAAAGAAAATGAATCATCGTCAACCGACGATTCGGTCGTAAATGAAGACGACGTAGAACGCGCAATGGATGTGTTGAAAAGGGCAAAGGAGCAAAACACGGTGAACACAAAAGACGATTTTTATTCAAATTACTACACGTCACCGACTACACTATAATAAAAAACAAATAGGTAATCTGTGATGAAAATTACCTATTAGAAATGTATACGAATACTATAAGTATGTCAACTATTAATAAAAGTATCGGTATTCAAAAAATACATATACGTTTCATATCAAGTGTAAATCCGGAAACTGAAAAAATATTAACACGAAGCATGTTTTACAATCCGGCTGATAAGAAAACTGAAGATAAGACAATATCTGACCCCGTACCCATACAGGGAGGGCAGAAAGAGAAGACTGAAGAGAGTGAATATCCGTTATTTACGGATGAAATCAGGTTTCCCGTCGAAGAATTAAGTAAGCTCTCTCGAACAAAACTATTGGATTTTTTTTTCACAAAACAACAGTTTAAAAAACATGTTCATGGGTCGGTAGCGACAAATGAGGACAAGCGTTCCGAAATAGCTAATTATAATTTCAAGGTTTTAATAAGATTGTTGTTATGCACATCCTTCCCAATTAAACATAACATCAAAGATACATTTAGTGAAAATATAAAACAAGAAACGTCGAAGGGGCAAGTAGATACAGAATCGACGTTTACTATGGTAAAGAATATATTTCGCACTACACCGCAACAATTTTGTTATATTAAAGTGGATGGATTTACATATACATTGTTATCAGTTACACATGTGAATGAACTCGTAAATGATATATATTTCAATCAAATTCTAAAAACGTTATATGCATTTAAACTGTGGAAGGATGAAATATTAAAAAAGCTTAACGCACAGAAGACCACAATTAGTAACAAATTAAACAAATTGATTGAAACATATGGCGTTAAGATACGAGAAGAGTTGAAGTCTAGTGTCGGTGGTTCAGCGGGAGCATTACTAACATTCATGTCTGATAACAAATATAGAAGTCCTACAACCACAATATCGACCAAAGAGTTAATACCTTATTTAAAAAATATCAAGAATGCAGGTAATGAAGAGGATACCAAACTGAATTTTTTAAAACTAGCAAACTTCAACGCGAAAGCACTTCGTAAGGTGAGTGCAGCAGCATATATACCATACGATTTCACACAATTACCGGAGTTTACCAATATAATGAATAATAGTTTCGATCTTAGTGTAATCGAAAAACAAATACAGGGAATCCAAAAATATAGCACGACGATTAAGCAATTAAATTATTCAAAAGATAAACTGGGATTACTTGATATTGATCAACAACAGGCTGTGGAAAAACTTAAAAAAATGAATCAAATGACCGAATTTATAAAAACGGCAAAAAAGATTATTCCGTATCAACGACAATATTCAAATCTAAAATTAGAAAAGGCGTTGAAGAATTATAACGGAAATGACGCAGAAAGCGCGGAGTTTATCGATTTTATTAAATTCATTCATGATATGAAATCTGATGAAAAAATAGATGAAGGGTTATTGAATAATAAAGTTATGATTGAACAACTTGAAACTGGTATAATGTCCGTTATCGAGGACAATGAAACCATCGCAAAAGACAAGAGTCAGACGGATGTATTTAGACTAGATGCGAAAACATATTATGATGCGTTTGTGCAATTTGAATTAATGAAAGGTGAACTGAATAAAGATAATATGGATGAAATCAAATGTCCTTATAAAAATATGACGTTAACAAACCAATATAACGAATTACAAAACAAGGCTGAAAATAAAAATCCAGCGTTACTATATATACCCCAGGCAACACTCGATAAAGATATGTTCAAAAAAAAGACGAATTCGACACGAAAACGATCAACCGGTAGGACTGCGTCTCAACGTGGTAATAAAATTGGTGGATGGCTGCCGAAACAAGCTAGACGAAGAACCGCAAAACATAAGAAAAGAGACAAAAAGAGAATAAAGAAAGATAGGAAGAAGCAGGATACACCGATTGACGATGATGATGATAAAAGTCCAAATGCATCTGTAACAAACAGCGTCGATAAGACACCCGAATAAATAAAAATGATATAAACATTATTTTTATTTTGATTGGAATAATCAGTATTTAGATTTGAAACTTAGGAAGACCATTCTTGAATTGACCTACAACCTCTCCTGGGTCACCCTCTTCGTCGATCTCATAAATATCACCATTCTTGGCGTCTGTTGTAAAATACTTCACCCCTTTGATTGTTACTTCATATACTTCTTCCTCCTCTTCTTCTTCGACTACCTCAATGTCTTCGACTACCTCAATGTCTTCGACTACCTCAATGTCTTCGACTACCTCAATGTCTTCGACAGCCAACATAATCGGACATTCATTTGTGAATTTACCAACGATATCTCCTGGATCACCGTCTTCATCCACTCCGTAAATATCACCATTTTTTGAGTCTGTTGTAAAATACTTCATACCCTTGATTGTGACTTCATATACTTCTTCCTCCTCTTCTTCTTCTGCGGATTCCTCAGCTACAACCTCCTCTTCTTCTTCTTCTTCTTCAGCGGATTCCTCAGCTACAACCTCCTCTTCTTCTTCTTCTTCTTCGGCAGATTCCTCAGCTACAACCGCATCTTCTTCTTCAGCGGATTCCTCTTCTTCTTCATCGGATTCCTCAGATGCAACCTCCTCTTCTTCTTCTTCTTCGGCAGATGCAACCTCCTCTTCTTCTTCTTCTTCTTCTTCTTCGGCAGATTCCTCAGCTACAACCGCATCTTCTTCTTCAGCGGATTCCTCTTCTTCTTCAGCGGATTCCTCTGCTACAACCTCCTCTTCTTCTTCTTCTTCGGCAGATGCAACCTCCTCTTCTTCTTCTTCTTCTTCTTCGGCAGATGCAACCTCCTCTTCTTCTTCGGCAGATGCAACCTCATCTTCTTCTTCAGCGGATTCCTCTGCTTCGACAGATTCTTCCTCGATATTATATTGAATATGCTCTTCGTCGCTAATTGGGTCGATATTCGAATTAATATTATCTATATCGGTTTCAAGTTTGATATATACACGTTTGACGTCACTTACCGGTTCGTCAAGATTCCCACCTAGATGTAAAATAACACGACGAAGAACCTTCGTTTCCTGATATAAACTCTTAACCTTCTTGTTAAGCTTCTTCACAAGAGGCAGCTCTTGAAGATGGTCAAAATTGGAACGCATTTGTTTCATTTCACGTGAGGTCATTGCTATACTATGATGTATTGAATTAATACTAATCATACGACACCTCTATGTTCTTTCAATTTTATGTTAAGTATAATATCGGGTAAAAAAGATATCTAATTATATATAAATGTTGTACACCAAATTCATGGAATGTATTTACAACAGTTGCGCGCACGAACCAATTGAAACATACTATTTTGCTACATACAAACGCGCCCATGTTGATTTGACGTCTACCTACACAAATAAGATTATTGAACCCGAACATATAATGTTTTATGAAAAATCGTATTATTGTGCCGAGTTATACCCATCAACATATGAGATATATGCGAATGATTGCGACGGTTTATATAATCAATTTACACGTAACGAACTAACGTTACGAAAAAACGAAAGTTTGATAGACATCAACAATGTTAAAATCGTCGTTATGGCACAATATCCAAATATGGTCGGTGAAATTAACGAAATAGATGCATATCAATATATACAAGATAACTCAATGTCCTATAAATGGAATGGTAATAGCATGGTTCTGCACGCAAAATGGTGTGAATATGATGACAATACAATGGAATCGAGAATATAAGAATTAATCAGTAAAAATATAACCTGTTTTACTGATTATGCGGAGAAACCAAATTTTTCCTTCATAATGGTAGCCTTGCTGACCCCTGGCTGTTTTTCACTCTGTCTCTTCACTTTATACACACCACCTGCTTGTGTAGCACTTCCTTTATCGCCACCATATACCCCTGCTATGAAATCATCTGTATCCTCATGCAATTCGGGTAAAATACGTGTAAGGGGACTGTCTATAACTAATAACATACGCTCACTATTTAATAATTTTCGGTATTCCTGTATACTTAGATTTCCATAAAACTTGTCTAGCATATAATAAGGGTCGGGTGCGGGTTTAATATTATTCTTGTAATCATAAATTTTACCATAAACCCGATTCAATAGATGATACCGTTCAAACTTGGTGGAATCATCAATCGATTCTTTCATGAGATGTCCGACTGCACATTCGGGGCGACAAAATGACCCATATCCATATATTTTACCATCACTTTCATATTTTGGTATATAACAGGGTTGGTTGTCGAATTCATATGTGCACCAAAAACAAGCAGACTGTTTTTCATCCATAGTATTACGATAAAGATTTACCTTGAGTCGCTTCAATTTATCGTTAATATCTTTCATGTTCACATCGTTATTTGAATTCACATCACTACGAATTTCACTGTGAATATCAGTTTTACACTTAGTGCATAATATATTATTATCAGAAAGTAAGTTTGAAGGGTTTATGTCCAATTGATGTTCATTATAAGCGGTTTTCGCATCCGCAATTTTTGTGTGGTCTTCACCAAGAAACCGCGCAAACCGAGTATCGGTATTAAGCGAATCGTAGCTCATAATCGACGGTGGAACTGAGGAATCATAAGTAAGAGGATTTTTGATTTTTGAGGTTGCGTCGGTTTCATACGATGATTCAATGTCGTTTAATGAACATTTTAAATGGAGTATCACATTTGCGGGTGGCGGTTCAACTGCTTGTTCTAAATTGTCCTTTACAATTAATTTACCCCCCTTTGGTTTTCGCCCCCTCTTTTTAGGTTCTGGTTGTGTAGATGCTTCTTCAATATTAACGGTAATATTATCCTTGGTGCTGCGTTTGACGGGTTTCTTTGGTTCTGTGCTATTCTTCATTCTAGGCATACTGAATCAATTGATGCAAAAAATAGTGTTTTTTGTTTATATGCTTTTTATTTATACTTAGGGTGCAAATTTGCAGATTCTTTCAAATATCATCCATCTTGAATACAAGTGATGCCCGTTCATCGTGAATTGAATTACTAGTTTGATAACAATGTCTACATAATGGGATATAATTATCAGAACCGATACTCACTTGCGCGGTCTCTTGTGTAACCCGATGCGAGAATGACGCCTTGGTTCCATCTTTACATTTCGCACATAGTGCACGTAAACGAGTAAGTTCATCGCAATAAGGAATTAGATCGAGAACCCGACCGAACCGTTGGCGTTTAAAATCCCCATCTAACGCTGAAATACAAACAATCTTATGTTTAGATTCAACCAGGTCGACAACCACTTCAAATAGGTCTTCGAAGAATTGTCCTTCATTAATTAGAATAACCTCTGCTCGATTTAAATCATCAATTACGTGAATTAACTTATGAGCCTGAATACATGGTATCATCATATTATCGTGCGTAGACAACATAGTTTTATGATAGCGTGTATCTTGGTCGAAATTAATAACTGCTACACGCTTACCAATATATAAATACTTTTTATATGCTTGTATAAGCTGTGTAGTTTTTCCGGAAAACATGGGACCAAGCCATAGTTCTAAGTTACCGACGACTAAGTTACTGATTGAATGTTCCATAATAATGAAGTAATATAATCTGAACTATTTATACCACTTCTTATTCAATTTTATTAATAGAATTGAAAACGATATAATAGATATTTGCATTTGTAATATAATGACGACATCTGTTGAAAATATAGATACAATACCCTGGGTTGAGAAATATCGACCCACACATTTTGAAAATATCGTTCTCGACCCAACAAACCGCGATTTTTTCGAGAAAATAGTCAAAAAGGGTAATTTTCCCAACCTCATGTTTTATGGTCCACCTGGAACGGGGAAAACGACTACTATTATCAATCTAATACAGCAATTCCAAAAGACCCACGGTAAGATAAACAAAAGTAACGTTATTCACCTAAACGCATCAGATGAGCGTGGAATTGATATTATTCGAAACCAAATCCATTCGTTTGTGCGAACAATGAACTTATTCGAAGCAGGTTTTAAATTCGTCATATTAGACGAGGTTGACTATATGACTAAAAACGCACAGCAAGCGCTCAAATACTTACTACAGACAACCACTACAAAGGTGAGATTCTGTTTGATATGTAATTACATAAGTAAAATAGATGAACCACTTAAAAATGAATTTATATGTGTTCGTTTCAATCAATTACCGACACAAGACATTCATAAGTTTATTCAAACGATTGCCGATAAGGAAAGTATAACAATATCGAACGAATCGATCAAAATAATACAAACGATGTATCGTTCGGACATACGAAGTATGATAAACTTTTTACAATTGAACCAAAACTTCCAGATAGAGGAATGGAATCGCAACATACTAAATGATACAATTCTAATGCAATTACATGAAACGTTTTGTTCCCAAGGTAATCAAGCAGATGTAAAACGGATGGTTCATTCAATTAGCATTGCGTATAACAAAGACAAAAAGCACATATTGCATGCATATCTCAATTATATCATTCGAAATCGACTAGTAGAACTCACACCCGAGTTCATGAACATGTTGGAAAATGTGGTGCATTCATCAAATGCAGTCATGGACGATATATTATATTACATGTCCACCCGTAATATCAAGTCAATATCTAAATCAAATACAACAGAACAAGTTCTCATTTGTAACGTGTAACTAGCTAGAAACTAAATTCACATATTCTACCGATATGTGAATTTACGGGACGTCAACAAATCAATTACAGTTTACCCATACGAAGATGTAAATTATGTATAAAATATCCGTCAGGGGGTGTGCATGCAATTACGTGTGGGTCGAAATTACACATCGCACTCAATGACTCAGTTGATTTGGACACAACAATATCAGCTTTTACGGGTATAACAATTTTCGGCTTGGGCAACTCGATTGGTTGTTTCGGTGACGCACGAATCATTCTAGATAACATACCAGTATATACTACCAATATATATTATTTCCCGGATATACAAAATTGAAACAATATAAAGTTGTTTTATATCTCTTTACAACGAACATAAATATAATTATGACGGACTTAAACCTCAACGATGAGTGGATGCAGTTTGTATCCAAAATGAGGTCTGGTGAGGCACCAGATACACAGACGACGAACGTGACGGATCATTTGGAAGAAATTACAGAGGCTCCCGAATGTGAAGATTTAAACATATCAACGCAAACGAAGGTTCTCTTTATGAACCAACCGATTCTAATAAACGATGTATTTTGGAACATTCCGGTTATTGAATACGAGACTCCAACCGCTGGTGTAATCAAGAAGCAGATGAAGATTGTATCACATACACCAGAAGAGTTTTGTGAATATGAAAAAAAACTACCTGAATTGAATTATTATACAGAGCATGTGATTAAACGAATTGATAATCCGACCGCACGTCGCAACAAATTCAAGGATGAACGAAAAATCACGGTTGGTATTTCGAAGAAGGATATTATGAATTGTCGAGGCAAGGTAAAGAACGCATTTTACAATTGTTTCGCAATGATATTACGTTTTCATTACAATGACGCGTTTCGTGAAATTCACGTGAAGATATTTAATACCGGAAAGATGGAAATTCCGGGTATTCTAAATGACGATTTGCTAAATATTGTGCGGGTTATGATATTATCTATTCTCACCCCACTATTACCAACAGATAAACCAGTGGAATTCGTAGAAAACGATAATTCAAATAGTGTTCTCATTAATTCCAACTTCAATTGTCGATTTTATATCAACCGGGAAAAACTATATGCGATTCTCAGAAGCGATAAATATAACATTGAAACTGCGTATGACTCGTGTAGTTATCCTGGAGTAAAATGCAAATTTTACTTCAATCATGAACATGGATATGAACGCGACAAACAGCGTGGATTTATCAGCGATGATGATTGTAGTCAGAAGATGAATGAACTTGGTGAAAATAAGAAGTATACCGAGGTGTCGTTCATGATTTTCCGAACGGGTAGTTGCTTGGTTGTAGGCAATTGCACGCGAAAGGTGCTAGACTACATCTACGAATTTATTAAAAATATGCTACGTGAAGAATATTCGAATATTATGACCCCGTCAGAAGAACAGGTTACCAAAGTAAAACAGGTGAAAATACGTAAAAGAACGATTACGGTAACCAAAGAATATATGAACGATACAGTAATGCGAATGAACGCATAATTATTTGTTAACAAACATCCATGTAACAAAAGAATCCATATCACTAATTGTAGTAGCAGCCATGAATTTTTCTTCTAAAGTATCCTTTTCTTGAAAGAACATACGAAACATTATGTTCTGAACATCATCAGTTGTGAAATCAAGATTATTATTTGCTGTAAAGAATGAATGTAGTGACGTCAATAGTAACGAATGTCTTGTGGAATATGATTCGCTATCGAATGTATTCTGTAGAGTTTCTATTATACGATATGTATGGTATAATGTATCATCTAAAACCAGATTCAATATGGGTGAGGTAAACATCTTGTTAAAATACAAACGTTCTTTAATCGAAATATGTTGGTTTTCCCACGCAAGAATCAATTCAGACCATTTAGAAAGCTTCATAATGAAAAATGTAGAATCTTCGGCAGGGTGTTTCGGTTTTGATTCATACGCACTGAACGAAATGTTTCCAATCAACACCTTGTTCACAAACATGGTCGGAGTATGCATTTCACTAAATTCCTTTGTGTAAATTTTTCCGACATATTCATTAAATAATATATAACTTCTTTCCATATATACGTCGAGTTGTTCAATATTCATATTCACTAAATACATCATAGCGAGTATTTGTATAATTACTTTCCAACAACTATATTGTAACCGTATTGCATCTAAGCAGTCGTTATAAACTAGACCTGTATCATTACGATTTTGTATATATAGAAAATAATTCGATATGGTTGTTGAATATAGCCCTATCACATCGCTTCTGTATTTAGAAAGATCCATAGTAAAGTATCTTTAGACATAATTTACCTGCGTAATTATAATTAAATAATGATCAAATAATACTTTATAATTTAAAAAATGAGTGAACTTGTTCAAACTAAAACCGATTCTCAGAGCTTTAGACTTCCCGACATTACTACCCTACAGCACGCCGTAAAGCTATCTATTGTCGAAGACAAGCCCATTATGATGGACTATTGGACACAATCTTTGGAAAAAACCGTCTTAATTGGCGTGAAGGAGAACCAAGAAAAGCTACTTGTGAAGAGCGAAGAAGAGTATACCAGTCCTATTGTGAAGATTTACAAGACCAGTAGTGAATATATTGTGTCTACTGAAAACTCAATTTATCTAGTGGATGTAAATATCCCAACAAAACGCATTTCTTCTTAAATCAAATGAGGGTGAAAATCGATAATTCACAATTTACTTATATGTAATTGTGAATAACTAAAATTAAAGAATCTCATTTAGTGATTCGATTTGTGTAGTTGAAAGAGATGTGGGGAATTCAATGTGAAAATTTACAATTAGATTACCTGTATTTTTCTCGCGTCGCATTCCCATATTCGGAATTATTTTTTTAAAATTAGGGGTTACAATTGTAGTTTTAGCATTATTATTAAACAACAGGTCGTTTCCATGTAAATGAGTTAACTTGAATGAAAATCCACACAATGATTCCTTTAGTGTAATCGTTTTATGGTAGATTAAGTCGAGTCCGTCTCGCTTAAACTCAGTTGTATTTTGTAATACAATATTTACCTTTATGTCTCCCTTTATTTGTTCGGTTGTAATATGTCCTTTGTCCTGAATCATAATACATTCATTATGGTCTACCCCGGGATAAAGGTCAACGTAAATAGTTTCTTCTTCGGTTATTTGAACGTCATCTATTGTAACTGTGCGTTCAACTTCAATCGGAAGTTTACAACCATGATATGATTGTTCTAACGTTATCGATATAGTTTTAACTATTGCATCCGGTTTGCGCAAAATTTTAGGCTCTCTTCTCCTAGGCATACCCATACCTCCCATAGGCATACCCATACCTCCCATTGGTATACCCATTCCTTCGTGAAATATACGAATATTTGGAGAATCGCCCCCCCCTCCACCTCCCATACCACCAAATAGAGCGCTAAATAGTTCACCAATATCTCCTTCCGGACCATGCATTGTGGGCATTCTCATAAACGGCATATCTCCACCGGTGAATTGCGCAAATGGATTATCGCCGTATTTTAATTCCATATCATACTGTTTGCGTTTAGAAGGATCACCTAATGTGTCGTATGCATCATTAATTTTACGTATTTGTTCCCCCGCATCTGCACTCGTATTTCGGTCAGGATGATATTTTAAACTCAGTTTTCTATACGTTTTTTTAATTTCAATATCCGAAGCAGTCGATTCTACACCAAGCGTTTCGTAATGACCCATCTATAATACATCTAACACATGTATTATTTATACTCTCGACACGAATACGATTACACCGACCGGAAAGAAATATGATACAATTACAATCAACGAGGATTACACTTCTCAAAAGTGTTGTGAATGTTATAAGGATTTGAAACATTACAAGGATAAAAAAGGAAAGGAAATATACAGATTATTCCACTGTTCTAATTGCGTGAGTTATGAAAACAAAAATACCGTATTTAGAACAAGGGATAAGAACTCTGCTATTTCCATAATGAAACTAACGAAGGAATGGATAGAAACCCAAACCAGACCAATCGAGTTTCAACGACACCCGTCTTTCACCTGTGGAACAATAGCAGGGGTAAGTAAGACGATCGGCAATGGAAAGATTGCCTATTGATTTTACACTTTTGATGATTTTTTATGCTGTGAAAACGGCGTTTTAAATTACCAAGGGTGTAAATAACAAAGGATAAATGACTGATAATTTTATTTTTTAAGATAATTTTGTCTCATTTTTCTTTCCGGACGGTGTAATATTAATAAGATAAACCGACATAGAATAAACACCATTATTCATATTATACCATGAATAATTTCTTTACAAAACCACCTACTTCGTCATGTATTTCAGAACACCAAACGTTTGTTGCTAAATATAGACCTTATTTCATAGATGAATTTCATACAAATCCGCAATTTAAAGCAGTTCTACGTTCACTCATTGATGTGGATGATATCAATATTTTAGTAACAGGTGCGACCAATTCGGGAAAAACATCCCTATTGAATGCGATTATTCGCGATTACTATAGTCTGAGTAAATACCAAAATTTTCCCGAAAACAATATTATGTTTATTAATAGTTTGAAGGAACAGGGTATTAATTATTACAGAAATGAAATGCGCACATTCAGTCAGTCGAAATGTTCAATACATGGTAAAAAAAAACTAGTTATTGTCGATGATCTTGATTTAATTAATGACCAATGTCAGCAGGTGTTTCGCAACTATATTGATAAATACAAATCAAATATTAATTTTGTATCGGTATGCTCCAATGTTCATAAGGTCATTGAAAGTATTCAGTCACGAGTTCATATTTTAAGACTTGACCCACCAAATCGCGATATGGTAGAACGTTTGACCAACAATATTATTGATAAAGAGGGTTTGAAACTTACCAAGGAAGCACATAAATATATCCTCAATTTTTCAAATCACTCAATACGTGAGGTAATCACACATCTTGAAAAAATAAGCATATTGTCGTCAGAATTTTCAAAGACAATCGATATCGAAAATTGTAAATCTATTATATCGAATATTTCACATAAATATTTTGAAGACTACGTTTCATTCTTGCGTAAAGACGATTTACAAGCCGCTATACAAATATTATATACAATATATGACTATGGCTATTCCGTAATCGATATATTAGATTTATTCTATATTTTTGTTAAATCCACACCCATTCTTACTGAAAATGAAAAGTATTGTATGCTACCCCATCTATGTAAATACATTACCTATTTCCACAGTCTACATGAGGACATTATCGAAATTGTGCTATTTACAAATAGTATTCGTGGCGTGTTTTCTGAGAATTCGACAGAGAATTCGTTCAAATATGACCAAATAGTTTATCCCTAATTATTTTAGCAGTATATACTATCATTCAAATGTTGAAGCAGATATTCCGTGAAAACCCAGAACTTTCTACATTATTCGATTTATTGGAAAAAGTTTGTCTTAAAACAGACAAATATTATTTAGTCGATAATAATGCATTTAGGAAAGTTTTATTTCACAAATATGAAACGGAGTTTATCGAGAAGCTAACGCCATGTTACCAAGACTCTAAAAAGTTCTACGTAACGCGTAAATTCACATATAACTCATTTATGAATATCATACGTCAGATATGTAAAAGCAATGCTATCATGTTTAACTCTACCATTAAATACAACGAATCTAAATACAATATTGACTATTTTGTGTATTACTAGAACACAATGCGTATGATGTTGTTTCTATAAGAATATAATACTTTTATATATTATATACTTTAGTTCTAATCATGACCGTTAGCGAAAATGGAATTTTATATACGATTATTGCGGTTGGTATCGTATTCGCTGTAAATATTTTTGGAACTCGTATCAAAGATTCTATCTCTACCGAATCCGGTGAAAATGAACTGATTCGCAAGTACTTGCTGAACGACAGCCCCTTATATGGATACAACCGACCGAAATTGTGGGTTCATACAACATACGAATATAATGCGCGTAAATGGAAAAGTTTTGGTGGTCGAAGTTCGACCGATTTGAACCAGCCATACATTCATTTAACAGTTCGTTCGATCGTAAAACATTGTGGGAATGATTTCAATGTTTGTCTGATTGACGATGAATCGTTTAATCAATTAATACCCAACTGGACGGTTAATGTTTCAGAATTACCCGAACCAATCCGTCAATCTTATCGCGATTTAGCCATGTGTGAGTTATTATACATTTACGGTGGAATGGTAGTACCAAATACGTTTGTTTGTTTGCGTAATCTAGCCCCTTTGTTTCACAGTGGAATTGAAAACCAAATCCCCTTTGTGTGTGAAATGCCCAACAAATTTGAGACTTTGATTCGCGGTCAAAAATGGAATCGATTCACATCAAATATTCGTTTTATGGGAGCACCGAAACGTTCGCCTATAATACGTGAAATGGCTGAATATCTGAAAATTCGAACAGACCATGGACACGCTAGTTCTGAACCTGATTTTTTCGGTTACACGTCAAAGTGGGTAAATCATGAGGTAATGCGCGAAAAGATTCGTCTCGTTGACGGTATACACATTGGTGTGAAAACAATCAATAACATGGAAGTTCTAGTCGAAAATCTATTAGAAACCGAACCAATAAAATTTTGTCCTAAAAAAACATATGGGGTTCTCATTCCAGGTGATGAAATATTGAAGCGGTCGTGTTATCAATGGTTTGCTGTATTACCAACAGAAGATTTGTTAAAAACTGATATGGCTATCGTTCAATATATGCTTGCGTCACTTGCCGACACGGTACAGGTTCAATCTGAAACATCCGATAACTACAATGAACAAACTGTTATTTCAATCTAAACTGTTGTGAATGGAGTATAATTTCGTTATTTTCATTGATATACGCATAACATATATCAATGAAATCTCCATTAAAAATTGCACATAGAGGATATTGTGAACACCATAATGCGAACACATTAGGTGCTTTTAACGCCGCTTTAGCGCATAATTTCGATATGTTCGAAATGGATATTCAATTAGACAAACATGATAATATAATTTTGATGCACGATACATTTATTGATAATAAAGAGGTTCGCGAAATGGAATATAGTGAATTGAAAAAAACAATGCCCGATTTATTGCTTTTATCGGATTTCTTTGAAAAATTCGAATATACCAAGGTTAGAGTTTATCTTGATCTGAAAGGTTCCGTTGAACTTGCTCACGTGTTACACCGGTTGTTAGTATTTATGAACATTGATACAACAAAGATTTGGTTTGCGAGTTTCAATATGAATCATATAGATATCCTTTCAGCGTATAATTGGTATAATTGCGACTATAAACTTGGTTACCTAACCGGAAATATAGTAACAAGTGACGTGTTACGATATATAACAGATAAATACTTATTAAAATTTGTATGTTTTCATTGGACAATGTTAGATGCCGATACCATCAAACAATTGCATAAGAATCACGTGCTCGTGTATTGTTACACATTAGATTCGAAAGGTATACTGGATTATAGTAACAAATTTGAGGTTGATGGTATAGTTAGTGATATATTATTTTAATCGGATGATATGAAATTGTATCCATCTATACATATATCTTCTAATGTCCGTGTTGCTTCCCAACCTAGGCACTCTTTTGCTTTCGCAGCAGATGCATATATTTCGGCGATATCACCATCCCTTCTTGGCACGATTATACACGGTATAGTAACGTCATTTACCTTTTCAAATGCGCTTACTAGTTCCTTAATAGATGTTCCACATCCAGTTCCTAGATTATAAATAGCCAATTCGGTGCATTGTTTATCTAATGCAGCCACATGACCTTCCGCTAAATCCATGACGTGTATGAAATCACGAATACCCGTACCGTCACGTGTGTCGTAATCGTCACCAAAAACGTTTAAATGGGGATATTGGCGAGTAGCTACGCGTAAAATATACGGAAACAAATTATTTGGAATACCATGTGGGTCTTCACCGATTAACCCGGATGGATGAGCTCCAACGGGATTGAAATACCGCAATATAGTAATAGCTACTTCCGGGTGAACTTTCGCATAATCCATCAAAATACGTTCCTGGAAAAATTTGGTCTGTCCGTATGGGTTTGTAATAGATAAACCAGTTTTGCTAGTTTCCAAAAGGGGTGGGTGCGTATCGCAACCATACACAGTTGCAGACGACGAAAAAATGAATCGTTTGCATTCATACTTTTCCATTTTTTCCAACAGAACCAATAAACCATTCAGATTGTCGTGATAATAGAGAAGTGGCTTTTCAATCGACTCACCAACTGCTTTTAATGATGCGAAATGAATGACTGCATCAATTTGAGCATATGTGCTAAAAATAGTATCCATCGTATCGCGATCTAATACATTTCCTTCGACAAATGTTATATTTTCGGGTTTTTTTACTAAATGGTTAATCTTTGATAACACATCTATGGATGAATTCGATAAATTATCAACTATAATTATCTCGTGTTCAGATTGCCCAAGAGTTACTGCTACATGAGAACCAATAAATCCAAGTCCACCTGTCAATAATATGCGCATTATACATCATGTGTATATTATTTCATTTCCAAATCATAATAATTGTTCGTAGCATGACCCATATTTAATAACGCGGAAAAGGACGAATTATGATGCCCATATACCTGTTGCGCATTTTTACCAATCATGAAATCGACGAACGCGGCTTCTTCGAAATTTAAATTCATTGTTTCGACGCCTGACTTGTATAATACAGATTCCATTGTATCTAATGGGGTAGAAAGAAGCGAAACTGGAAGTTTATTTACATTGTTCGCTGCAATATAGGTAGGTAACTCGGTTTGATTAAATTGCACATGTTTAATAATATCACATAACCGAAGGGGGGTATCAATATTAAAATGTGCATTAAAATCGTCTTCATATCGATAATGAATAAAGTTATATTGTTCAGGTAAAATTTCACGACGCAATGTTCTGAATATCGAAAATATTTTTTTACAGGGGGTAATTAAATTAAAGGTATTACATTGTTCCTTAATACTGCATGGAATTGACCAGAATTGTCGTAATACAATATATTCCTTTTGTATCTGTTCAAATTGAGGTAAGATAGCACGGTTTATATCCAACCACTCAATTGCGCGTGTATTGTTATTATAATGGTGTGTATTTTCCTCGTTACAATCTAGTGTGTTGTATGGTTTATATAACGGAAAATGGACGAACATACTATCGTCGAATAATTGGTCAAATGGGATATCAAACCAGGCACACAAATTATTGGGCGTTCGTAATGATGCATATCTGAATGAAAAAGGAATATTATAGACTAAACAGTAATTCACTGCAGCCTGTATATCATACATCTGATTACACAACCCACTATATGTATCAAACACCAATGTAAACATAACTACATAATAGTAAGATTGTTTTTTCGAACTATTGTCGAATATATTATATTTGACTCTTATCTGTCCAAACGGCTATATTTTGTGTTATTCCTAATTCTGGTATCGTTGTGAATCTTTTATGAAGTAATGTTGGTAACAACACCTCCCATTCTTCATATTCATAGCAATTATTTTGGATATCTTGATACAATTCATCTAATATTTCATAGAAAAAGTCGATATTTGACCTTCCGATTTTGTAAAAGCACGTAAAATAGTAGGCTCTGTCCACAACGTCCAGGTTTCGTTTAAATATAGTATCGGAATTATCATAATTACTATACTTGAACCGGTCATCAATTATATATCGACCAGTTATTTTGAAAACATGGTGTATATCCATACCTTTGTAGTGCATCCGAATATAGTCTAACATTTTATAAGTATGTGTAATTTCACCAAATACCTTGTGAATACTGTTGTTTGTAAAATGATTTACACTTTCATCGTTATGATGATTAATGAAACAATCAACTACATTCTTTAATTCTTGGTATTCATCGTTTGTAAAATGAGAATTGTCGTATAGCATGATAAAACTATTCGGTATATATTTCCGTATGCTATGTATTGTATCGAATGTATCGTTATAACGTTCTTCTTTCGTGTATATAGATCGCTTTCTAATATAACTAAAAGGGGCTGTTGATACATATATTTTCGATGTAACCATTACGACATTCACTTTGTCTACAAAAACTTTTGACGTTATTTGTTTATTGGATTTATTGTCGAAATATGTGTTCCAAAATGGCGGGAAGTATATATATGGTTTGATTGAATACAAATAATTTTGTTTCTTCTTAACAATCCAATCGAGTGATAGTTTATGAACGTCATCAAAAGGGTGAGCATTTTGATAGAGAGAAATTCTACGTTGAATTGTATTGGGGTAGAATTTATTCTGATATATGATAGGGAGTTTTGTAAGCATAGCAAGTGTGAGAGTAAATGAAAAAGTCTCTGGCCATAACGATAATTCCAACAATACATTCGGTTTATGTTTTTCAAGTAGGCGATTGAAATCCAATATATTGTGATACGAATGTTGATTCACCAGGCGTGGCACATGTGCTTTACCCAAGACGATCAATTCAATATCTTTCCGTTTTTCAACCATTTGAAAAATGTGTTGTAATGCATAATACCCCTTTACATCGGATATATCTCCTAGAATACCAATAACTGTTTTCGCATTATTTGTTACGATTTTGGAATCACTACTTCTATAATCCGGCAACTCCGACACGACTACATTATTACATCCTTCCAAATATTTCCCGAACGAGTGCAAATTACCAATATGTTGCGTAATAATTCGATGAAACTGATGAACATTTAATTTATAATTTATTTTATCGTCACCAATCTCATGCAAGCATAATTGTGGTTTATTGAACATCAGTGTGAAATCGTGAAGTAAAGTAGTCATTTCCTTATTCATTGTAAATAATTTTTCTATAAATGCGGGTTGATGTCCAACTGTTGAGTTCACAAAAATCTTATCTATTTTATTTTTGTATGTATCAAGAAACCGACTTGCCTCAGGTAAATCCATCGGATTTTGTATTATAAATAAATCGTCTATATACCAATATATTTTGTTATCAAAACACCTTACTACCAAGAAATGTGTCCTATTTCGGAACTGGGCTATGATAGAATTTATAAAAAAGGAACATCCTCCTCCATAACATGGGAAATCAACCACTAGGATCATTTTATCAAATTCAATCATTTTTTCTGCTATGTTTGTAATAAAATCGAGTTTCGTAAAAACTGGCGCATTTCGGTTATCGATATAATACATTTTATCCTCTGATAACATTGTATCTGAGGATTGTGAAGAAATTATAGTCTGGGTTTTGTTCGAGACGTTGAAAATATTATATACGTTTTGATAATCATACGATAACATTTTCTGATATTGTTCCCGTAAAGGTTCGATTGTTGCGATTAACCCCTCTGTTTTACCATATTCGACCCAATGCTTTATCGCCTTACTTTGACTATTAATTCCAGTATGCATTAAATGGTTGTTGTATACAATGTAAAATTCCCAGTCGAATTCAACCACAACGGTTCTACGACCCTCTTTATATCCGTTATTTATATAATGCTCTTGTGTGGACGCTTTTGTAATATAACCCATATCTATCAAATCCTGATTTATCGCAACATATTGTTTCCAATCAAATGTCTTGGATTTTAATTCCCGTTTATCTTTCTTACCATCCATAATCCAATGGTTTGTAGCTAAATCCTTTGTAATTATACCTTGATCAATCAAATCCACATTTGCGATTAAATATTCCCTCCAGTCAAAATGGTTTTTATTCGATACAGGTTGGTCTACGGATTGTGTCGCGACTACATTATTATATTTCGTATTCGATTTCGGATTAAATGTATATTTTAACATTATTTAGAATTACGCTAAGTTATAATAACTAATATATTTTATAACAGTAATAGAAACGACCGTCCTAGTTTATTATGAAATTAATACATTTGTCTGCCCCTGTAACTTTACTAGACCGAAAATGTTCGGATAATGTGCATTTATTTACCCAATTTTTCATTCCACCTAATGAACATCGATATAGAGAACTGAAAATGTGTTTGAAGATGAATGCCTTGAATCGAAATGTTCATCAGATACATATATTAGTCGAACGTCAATACTCTGTGAGTGAACTAGGTGTGTCATCTGATAAAATTATACAGTCTGTGATTGGTAAACGACTCACATTTCAAGAAGTATTTGTGTATATTCGCACGAACCGTATTCGAGGTTATCTTGTTTTATTGAATTCGGATATATGTTTTGCTGAATCGGCACTTCCTAATGTAAAACATAGCCAACTTCATAGTAAGAAACAAATGTTTGCATTATTGCGGTATGAATATAATTCATCGGAACCATCTAAATCAATCATATTTGGACCACGATTCGATAGTCAAGACACTTGGATACTACACTCTAATTTCGCAATACCTACAAACACTGAACACATATTCTCATTTGAATTCGGACGTCCAGGATGTGATAACAAGATTGTTTATTTGATGAGTATTCTTGGGTATGAAGTAATCAATGACCCAAATTGTGTGCAAACATATCACATACATACGAGCAAACAGCGGGCGTATTCTATGAAAGATTCCATACGTTTACCATGTGGTGTGATTGTACCGTATGGTGCAGACCCACTAACAATAAAATCGAATATAGGTATTCGCATGACCGACGTATATAATGCGACAAAAGGTTTCAAGGAACTCATGTTTGGTGATAATCAGATCTTGTATGATTATATACAATCCAAAATAGAAAATAATACGCATTTCATATTACCCCGTATTTCGGGTATAGAAAATAACGTGGCTGTGTTTGCGCGTGTGATACGAGATAATTTGCATGGTGACCTAGAACCACTACGCAAATATATCAAAAAAACATTGGCTGCTATGAAAAACAATGCCGGAATTTTATTACGGTCGAACGCCGAAACCTCACATTATTCTGACCTATATCTTTCCGCGATGGAACATTGTGAAATAATGGCGGGGTGGGATATTCAAGGTAATTATATTGGTCATATTGCCCAATCACATGCATATTTACGAAATATATTTCCAACAAAGAAGATGTTTTGGGCGCTATCATTTGATATTTTCCATTATATTTATAATAATCCATGGACACATGCTTTGAAAGGGAAACGCATTTTATTAATATCGCCATTTGAAGAGTCATTATTGGAAAAGATACCGATTCGAAGTAAAATATATGATGGGATTGATTTGTTTCCAGATTGTGAATTTATTACTATGAAGCCACCACAGACCCAGGCGGGTGAACAGTCTCGAGGATTTACAATCGAGTTTGTGGAATTTACTCAACGGGTCGAAAGTGTAATTGACCAATTTGACGTGGCTCTAGTATCGTGTGGTGGATATGCGAATCCTATTTGTTCTTTCATATATGAACATGGGAAATCGGCAATCTATGTAGGTGGTGTTTTACAGATGTATTTTGGTATTTTAGGCGAACGATGGATACAGGAGCGAAATGATGCAGTAACTCTATTTCATAACAAACATTGGTCTAGACCCAAATTTACAGAACGTCCGAAAAACAGTAAAAACGTAGAAGGAGGTTGTTATTGGTAAATGTTGTTCGAAATATCTATCAAATATGTATACAAATGGATACATATTTAGATGAAAAGGGTATTCACCAGACCGAATATCAGGATAAAATAAGGTTACTTGTGGAACGCGATAAACCAGTTGTTACTGGTAAAACTGTAAAGATTCGTGTAACGAAGAAGAAGCGTCCAGATAAGGTAAAATCTGACTTGCCTGTACCAGATAACGTAAAACCAGAGTCAGATAAGGTAAACTCCGAGACACCCGTATCAGATAAGGTAAACTCCGAGACACCCGTATCAGATAAGGTAAAATCTGATTTAGACACGGTTCAAGTAAAAGGACGTTTAAACGAAGATGTGGTCGCATGGTTGGACGAATTATCCGTTTTTATGGTTAAGCGCGGTGAGCCCTTTAAATCGCGCGCATATCAAAAGGCGCAAGAAAGTATTGTATTGTATACTCATGATATTACACATGAAAACTACAAGGAATTGAGCAAACTTCCAGGTGTTGGCGAAGCAATTATTCACAAAATCGAGGAATATATCAAAACCGGCACATTACGCATTCTAGAACGTGAACGTGCTGACCCGCAAAATGTATTTGCCGATATTTATGGAGTTGGTCCCAAGAAGGCAGCTGATCTTGTTAGCAAAGGGTTCAAAACGATTGATGAATTACGCGGGAAACAAGATGAATATCTAAATTCGATTCAGAAGGTTGGTTTGAAATATTACGATGATATTTTGCAACGCATTCCTCGTTCCGAAATTGACGATTATCATAATGTTTTTAGTAAAACATTCGAATCCGTAAAGGACACCGATTCTAAATATGAAATCGTAGGAAGTTATCGCCGTAACGCCGAAACATCGGGTGATATTGATGTGATTGTTACTTCAGAAAATAAGGAGGTATTTACACGTTTTATCGACTCTCTTTTAGAACAAAATATCATCTTGGAAATATTGTCGAGAGGTCCTACCAAGAGTTTGGTTGTCGCAAAGTTACCCGGAGGAAAATACGCGCGACGCGTTGATTTTTTATACACTTCGCAAGAAGAATATCCTTTCGCTGTATTATATTTCACTGGAAGTAAGGTATTTAATACGGTTATGCGTGGACGTGCCCTTTCGATGGGCTATTCACTGAATGAACATGGTTTACATAAAATGGATGGTAAAAAAAAGGGAGGTAAAGTAGAAAAATCGTTTTCTAGTGAGAGCGATATTTTTGATTTTTTACAAATGAAATATAAGGAACCTAAGGATCGAAAAAATGGACAATCTGTAGTCCCAATTGAAGGTTCACCTGCATTGGTTATACCAGACGAAATTGAAAACATAACAGTTACGGTTAAGGAACCGTCGTCAAATAAAACTCGGAAAATACGTATTTCAGCTGATGAAAAAAAAGCGAACAAAGAAATTGCGCGTATCGAGAAGGAACGTGTAAAACGAGTGGAACAGGAACGAAAGGAGGTAGAGAAAAAGGCACAGCAAGACAATAAGGAGGAACTAAAAAAACGAATTCGTGAAGAAAAAGAGGGTATAAAACAAAAAAAACGTGATGATAAAACAGCAAAAAAACGCGAAAAGGAAACTGCTTCGAAAACGGCAAAACTCAGAAAGGCGGTTGTGATAAAAGAGAAGTTAGAAAAGAAAATAAAAACTTCGGGTGATACTATAAAAATGAAAAGAATACCCAAGAATAAAACGGTCAAAAATCCGGTTTCTGACTCTGCATGTGCGATATGCAAAATATCGCCAGTCGATTTACACTCGGTAGATCCTATCTTACATGCTATTCAACATTATAAGACGGGTGGTATGAGTGTATTGGAACAATTAAATGAAAAAACCTTAAATGCTATGTTAGTAAAAACAAATGATGTGTATCGTAATTTGGGTCAGGATGAAACAACACTTGTAACAGATAACCAATATGATATTTTAGAAGATTATATAAAACAAAAGTATCCCAAGAATACGGTTGTGGGTAAGATTGGCGCACCCGTTGCTAAAAATAAGGTTACATTACCATATGAAATGGCGTCAATGGATAAAATCAAACCAGATACCAAGGCTCTATCTGTATGGAAATCGAAATACAAGGGGGATTATGTGGTATCATGTAAACTCGATGGGGTAAGTGGATTATATACGACGGAAAACGACACGTCTAAATTATATACACGCGGTGATGGTAAGATTGGACAGGATATTACCCATTTAATTCCTCATTTGAAACTCCCTTCTGAACCGAACATGGTTGTTCGTGGAGAATTTATTATGCGCAAGACGACATTCTCTACCAAATATGCCGACAAATTCGCAAATGGACGTAACCTGGTTGCAGGGACAGTAAACCGACTTTCTATAAATGAAACCGCGAAGGATATGGATTTTGTAGCATATGAAGTCATACAACCGTCACTTACTCCGAGTGAACAGATGAAGTTTTTGGAAGAAAAGGGGTTCAACACAGTTTATAATAAAACGCACAAGGATGTAACCAACGACAAATTGTCCGAATCGTTGGTCGATTTGCGTGCGAATTACGATTATGAAATAGATGGACTGATTGTAACCGATGACCGCATTTATCCAAGAAGTTCCGGAAATCCAGATCATTCAATCGCATTCAAGATGGTTTTATCGGATCAAATGGCGGAGACGATGGTATTGGATGTAGAATGGAACGCCAGTAAAGATGGTTATTTGAAACCACGTGTTCGCATTGAACCAGTGCGTCTTAGTGGGGTGAAAATCGAATATGCAACTGGATTTAACGGTTCATTCATAGAATCAAATCGCATTGGTGTTGGTGCGCTGATTCAAATTATACGCAGTGGAGATGTGATTCCTTATATTCGAGAGATTATTACACCAGCCGACCAAGGGTTGATGCCGACCGTTCCCTACATATGGAACGATACACATGTAGATATTATGTTAGAAAACAAGGAAGACAACAAGACTGTGCGCGAGAAGAATATTACCGGTTTCTTCAAAGGTATTAGTGTCGATGGAATGGGCGAAGGAAATGTAACACGCATAATTGACGCTGGATTTGATACCGTTTCCAAGATATTACGAATGTCGGAGGACGATTTTTTAACAATCGATGGTTTCCAAGCAAAAATGGCGAAAAAACTTCATGTAGGTATTCGCGAAAAAGTGGAAAAGGCATCTCTCATCACACTCATGTCATCATCAAACACTCTCGGTCGAGGCTTTAGTGGAAAGAAGATAGAATTGGTAATGGAGGAATATCCTGATATACTCACATCAATAGAAGACAACAATGCTAAAATACAAAAAATTGCTAACATAAATGGAATGGCGTCCAAGACTGCACAATCATTTGTTGAAAATATACCCCGATTTCTGGGTTTTATGGAAGAGTGTGAACTCATGTCCAAGGTTCGCAGTCCCGCTCCCAAATCGAATGTTTCGGTAAATACAGAACATCCATTGTATAAAAAGTCGATTGTGATGAGTGGAAATCGCGACAAAGAACTAGAAGATGCGTTGAAAAAACTCGGTGTGAATCTGGGGTCAAGTGTTAGCAAGAATACGTTTGCATTGATTACACCAGATACAGACAGTTCTACCGGAAAAGCCGCTTCTGCGAAAAAACATAATGTAGACATCTTTACACCCGACGATTTCAGAAATAAATATCTAAAGTAAGTGTATAAATATGGAACGAGGTTTAATGATGGTTGTGCATTCCGCCATAATTGGTGTATCGCTCTATTTGTTTATGTTTTACATGTTGCGTCAGAGTCAACCTATTGCTGAAAATCGCAGTATTCTTATTGCCGCATGTTTTTTAATTTACATGATTCTCTTCGGACACGGTTTACCCAAGTTTTAGGATACGTATTATATCTAATAAATACGTATCATAAGTGTATAGACAAGGTATGACTGGAACATCCGCGTATATTTGTGGTTGCCTTAAGGATTGTGAACCTCATTTGAAAGCAACATTTCACAATATAACGAGGATAACTGAATTACTTGACGATTATCGGATTATCATCGCGTATGACGATTCATCAGATGGGTCGTTACAAAAACTGTATGATATGCGCGCATCGTTTCCGGATGGGAAAATGACTATCATAATGGGTGATCGTAAACTGACCTCAATTCGAACGCAAAATATAGCAAATGCACGCAATCGTATATTAGATTCCATCCGAAAGGACAACGAATCCAAATTTGAATATTTTATGATGATGGATATGGACGACGTATGTTCAGGGGAAATGAATATTCAACATCTCGAATCTTTTTTAAAACAGGGGGCGTATCTACCCTGGGATGCTCTTACTTTTAATCGACCAGTCTATTATGATATCTGGGCACTTTCGATTAAACCATATACATTTAGCTGTTGGCATTATCAACAACCACGAACGATTTCCGATAAAATGTTGCTGTATGTTAATCAAAAGTTGGCTGATATAGCAGTGCATGAACCCAAACATGCACTATTATCATGCATTTCAGCATTCAATGGGTTTGGACTTTACAGAACAGAAAAGTTCATTCGTTCTAAATATGAGTGGAATGTGCACGCTACATTGGCTATATATCCAAAATCTGAAATAGACATCATGTCTCGACATGTATGGTCTGACCCCATAGCACGCCATGATGACTGCGAACATCGATATTTTCATATACGTGCTTCGCAATTGAATGGAGCACGAATATGTATTTCACCACTATGTTTGTTTACTTAAAATAAGAGTCTTATTTGTATAAAATTGAAAGATTATTTCGATTATAAGTTAGCAGCATCCAGTTCATAAATAGCAATGTCGAATATCGTAAACACAATCAAGAAGGGACTCGCTCCCTTAAAACCCGTATTGTCGCACACGATGAGTGTGAATATTCAAGAAGATGAATATACCTTAACCAAGCCTGTGATGACACGAACCTATACATTAGGCGCCGGCGCATGCGACGACCCATTGAATGGCGGTGAATCTTCAGAGCTGCAAAAAATAGTTGATAAGAAGACGACTCTTCAAAAAGAGGAAGAGGAAGGCATTGGGTGCAATGCTTGCTACGCATGTGTTACTGGAGGGAGCACCCCATGCATAAAACATTTAGAATGAACCCTTTATCGACTGTAAAAATAAAAAATAAAACATAAAATATCAAGTTCAAGTGTATTTATTGTTTTTTTTACAATATAAATAAAATTATTCTTAATATTGTAAATCAAATTATTTTCTCTTCATGGATTTTCTCTTTGTTGACCGACTCTTCATTGTCTTGCGCTTTACGACACCAAATTCTCCCTTCTTGGCGAAATATCCAGCCTTCTCAAGACGCTTCTGCTTCTTGGCGGTCTTGTGCTTCTTTGCAGACACAATACGTCCCCATTTGTTCTTCAATAGTCCACCTTTCTCTAAACCTCCACTTGTATGTTTGGCTGTTCCGTGGAACACCTCGGCTCTAGATCCAACAGTATGTTTGTAGTCGTGCATTATATACTAGTAATAGGAAATATTCTATTGTTAAAATTTGTCTATTTCTTACGATTATTCTTACGAGTCCCTTTTTTAACGTATCCGAATTTACCCTTTTTCGCAAAGTATCCATGTTTTTCTAAACGTTTCTCTTTCTTGGCGGTCTTGTGTTTCTTCGCCGATACAATACGTCCGTTTTTATTCATTAACAAATCATCGATCGTCAATCCCCCCGACGTTTTATACGCAGTTTCATTTGTAACTTGTTCACGTGAACCGAATAGCTCTGGATAGGTCTTTCCTTTAATCGTATATTTTCCAGTGGTTGGATTTCTAACAGGGCGTTTCATATATAATCTGATTAGAAAATAATAGATCCACCTTTATGTATTTTTCGATACACAGAAATTCTTCCCCATCAGTTGACCACGCGAATTATATACATGTTGCACTTTAGTACAATTAGTTGGCGCAATTCGCGGAACTTGAATACCTTTCGCATATTGGCTGTATTTTTCAGCGCATGTTTGTGGCTTATGTGTAGTATCGTCAGCCTTAATCACTAATAGCCAATTTGATTGTTTCCGACAAGCACAATTATATTTGAACATTACGGGCGCCATATAAGTTATAGCTGTATAATATATACTGAATAAATGTCTATCGGTATCAATGGATTTGGTCGAATCGGGAAATGCATATTTTTACAGTTAATCGAAGATCCACTCTTACATGTAAATGCTATCAATGCACCCGATTTTGATATACAAAAAATAGATTCATATCTAAAACACGATTCAGTTCATCATTACGATAAACGGTTCCAGGTAGAAGTCATCGACGATAACACATTCACTGTGAATGGAAATAAAATCCATATTTTTCGTAATCGTGATGCTAAACAATTGAATTGGCGTGAATATGGTGTAAATCATATAGTTGATGCAACTGGTGTATATTTAACCGAAGAAAAGGCGAGACAACATGACGTTGATTATCTTATCATGTCCGCACCAGCGAAAGATGATACACCCATTTTTGTTCCAGGAGCGAATCTAGAAACATATAACGGTGAACATATCGTGAGTGGAGCTTCTTGCACTACAAATAGCATAACTCCTGTATTGCGGCATTTAGATGCACATTATGGAATCGACAATGCGAATTTCACGACCATTCATTCATCTACCGCCAGTCAGAAAGTTGTCGACACAGCTCATTCTAAAAGCCGAACCGAACGTTCCATATTCAATAACATCATACCCCATACAACTGGTGCATCTGCGGCTATATCCAAGGTGCTACCTACACTCTATGGGAAAATCACCGGAACATCTATCCGTGTGCCTACAAACAATGTATCTTTAGTAGATATAAATGTTGAATTGCGCGATACAGTCGATATTGAAACAATTTTGACGACCATGGAGCAGGATACTGCTATACAGATTGTTCGCGAAAATTTGGTAAGCTCTGATTTCGTATCTACTGAATGTCCCTCAATTGTTGACCGCAGTGCAGCTATGCATCTAGGCGGCAACCGATTTAAATTCATGGTGTGGTATGATAATGAATGGTCTTATGCGAGTCAAATGATAAAAATCGCTCATCGTATGATGAATTTTTCCAAGAAAGACCGATTCTTCATTGAAGACCACAATTTCAAAGGAAAACGCGTTATATTGAGATTAGATTTGAATGTGCCTACGACAGACGGACTCGTCACCGATGATTTCCGCGTCTCATCAACCATCCCCACAATAAATCGTATTTTGTCGGACGAACCCAAGAGTCTGGTCATATTGTCTCATATGGGACGTCCCAAAGGTAGAGATGAACAATTCAGTTTGCAAAAGGTTTTACCTATTCTAGAATCGCATTTAGAAAAAAACGTGCATTTTTTACCCGATGGTGTCTCTACATCCTCCATTGAAGAATTGGAGCGTGGAGAACATCAGATTTATTTGCTCGAAAATATGCGATTCCACGAGGAAGAAACAAAATATGCCGCTATGGATGCCTCTACCAATGATGTAATTCAAATGATTCAACAACTTGGTGACGTCTATGTAAATGACGCATTTGGTTGCGTGCACCGAGACCATTTAAGCATCCGTGGTATACAATGTGACCAACGCGCCTATGGTTACTTGATACAGAAAGAACTTCTGGCTCTGAATTCGATTACCCAAAATACTGCCGAGCGCAAAATATTAGCCATTGTTGGTGGTGGAAAGATGGACGACAAGTTGGAATTACTCAAAAATCTGTGTAAAAAGGTCGATACTATATACATTGCCGGTGGAAATATCAATAGTTTGTTGAAAAATGATATGACTGAATATTTGACCGAAATTGGTTCACATAAAGCCAAGATTATACTAATGACGGATGGATTATGTGCATCAAATTTAGACGATATTCCGAAACACATGTCCACCGACATGGCGGATAGTCATGAGAATTTCTTTGATATCGGAATTGAATCATTTAGTAATCTACACCGCTTGATATCCGAGCACGATATTGTATTTTGGAATGGAACACTTGGTGTGGTCGAGGACGCCAAGTATAAAAAAGGTTCTGATTTGTTGGTGAAAACGCTTATGCGAGAGATGCAATTGTCTCAAATGAAGCAAGTTATTGTTGGTGGAGGCGATACGGGAGGTTTTGTGAATAAATACGACCATGGATTTACCCATATATCAACCGGTGGAGGAGCTGCGATTGAATATATCACATTTGATACCTTGGTTGGACTAGACATATTCAAATAAGAAATTTTACACCATAACACCCCGATTATACTATTCATATATCGAATAGTATAATAAACATTTGCATATTTACTTGTTCATGCGAATCAAATCATGTTCAATCTCCAATAGACGGTTGAATTTTGCGACACGCTCACCACGACACGGACTTCCAATTTTCACATATTTCGCACCAATCCCGACCGCAATATCGATAATATATGCATGATTAGTTTCACCTGAACGATGAGAAACGATGACCTCATTCCCGGCATCCATCATCATTTTCGCACCTTGGACGGCTTCGGTTATTGTTCCGATCTGATTTACCTTGAGTAAGAGGGTATTTGCCCACTTGTCGTCGAGACCCTTTTGAATCAATTTCGGGTTTGTAGTGAACAAATCATCTCCAACAATCATCAATTTATCGGAGAAACGATTGTGAAACTCTGCCCACGCTTCGTAATCACTTTCATGAAATCCGTCTTCAATGCTTTTCAACGCAGGATGCTTTGCGATAAGTTCACCATAATATTCAATTAATTCATGTCTGTTTACAAAACGCCCCTTCTCGATCTCATACATTTCCGTTTCTGTATCGTAAAACTCACTCGCGGCGCAATCCAATGCGATAAATACATCACTCCCCACAATATAGTTTGATTGTTCAATTGCTTCTTCGATGATAGTCAATGCCTCTTCTGCTCTGAAAATAGGTGGACAAAATCCACCTTCATCCCCGATGCTCTTGGCTTGTTCTCCGTATTTTTTCACCAATAAATTTTTCAATGTGTGATAAACTTCACAATATATACGCATTTGCTGGGATACAGACAGGTCTTCACGTGCGAATATCATGAACTCCTGGATTTTAAGGTCTTCAGTCACACCGTGTTTACCACCATTGATAATATTAACAAAAGGTGTGGGTAAATTCGTATCGACTTGACTCTTACGCATACCGTAGTGTTCGGCAATATATTCGTATAATTCTTGTCCCTTCATGTTTGCAGCGGTATTCGCCATACAAAAACTCAGTGCAGTGCTCGTGTTACCTCCATATTTGGTTTTCATTTCAGTCCCATCCAATGCGATAAACTGTTCGTCGCATTTTGTTAAATCAGTCATAGTTTTCTTGGACAATACAAAGTGTTCGTTGAGTTCCGTGATTTTATCAACTGCGCCAAATACAGATTTTCCATGATATAGAGACTTATCGCCGTCGCGCATCTCACATACTTCAGTCGATCCACATGAGGCGCCACTGGGAGATGAACCTTTTCCTAATACACGTTTTGTCCTACGATCTACACATTGCACCTCGATTGTTGGGTAACCGCGACTATCTATTATTTGATAGGACGATAGTTCACATGCATTTTCATATCGGAATTTCTTGTTTGGAACATCAATTTGGATCGGAACTGCTGTTCCGATTTCGAACTGTTCCACTGTCTTGGCGGTCTTAATACCCAGATGAACAAACAAGGCGCGAAGGCTATTTCCATGAGCAACAATCAATACATTTTTACCAGCATCAATCAATGGTTTCACGTGTTTGTCGTAAGCAATTCCGACACGTGCGACTACTTGTTCCAGATTTTCTCCTCCAGGGGGTCCATCAAGGTAAGAACGACGCCAAACAGCAACCTGAGGTGCGCCATATTTATTTCTCAATTCCGTTTTGTCTTTTCCGGTTAATTCACCATAATCACGTTCTCTAAAGTCATCGACCTCATACGTCGTATAATCTCCCGATTGTGCACCCGCGACAATAGATGCCGTCTGAATCGTTCTAGACAGTTTGCTTGAAAATATATGATCAAATTTACAATCTTTTAAAATTCCACCCGCGTGAATAGCTTCATCAATCCCCCCGGGACTTAATTCAATGTCTACCAAACCTGTAAATTTGTTGAGTTTATTCCAAATAGATTCTCCATGTCGTAATACAATCAGAACCATTTTATTTTGTATACAATGTTAATATAAAAAATAATCGTCAAATACACATCTAATGCTTTTTACGTGAACCCTTTGCATTCTTTCTTGTTTTTTTGGTATTCCGTTTTAACCTTTTTTTTGATTTTCTACCACCCTTAGAAAAAAAAGAGTTGGACGATTTGGTATCAGAACTTTTGTTTTGTATAGGACTCGAGGTTTGGCTTGTTTGTCGAAGCTTTGCTGAATTAAATTCAACAATATGGTTCGTCTCATAATCACTACCAAGATCACCATCAAAATGTAATGCTAAAAAATCAAAATCAATATCACTATCACTTATATTTTTAATATTTAAAATCCGTTTTACAATATCTTCTCTCGTCGTATCAGTATTATATGATTTCAATACAATATCTATCCAAGTAGATGGTTTTGTTTTGGGTTTCATTTGTTGTAAATAGACCATTAATCTATATTTATTTAAAAAATCTGTATCTTTGAGTTTGGTATAATCACTAGATGGTGTATTGATACTTGTGATAATATCGTCATAATATCTTAAATAATTGTAACCTTGTTCTGCCTTTTTATAATCTGCACTATCCTTATTGATATTAACATTAAATTTTAGACCATTTGGGATATTTTTTGCAGCAAACCCCTTACTACTCCTACAATCTAATGTATGTAATCCCGCACATTCTTTCCAGTTTGATTCGTTAATGGTTGAAAATACGGAAGTCACCTTTTTCACAAATATTTTGTTTATATTTGCAGTTGCAAATTTTATTGTTTCTGTTTTCAATTGTTCGTCATTTCTTGGTAAATTTTGTTTTTTAAAATCTGTTAAAAACGACAATAACCATTCTCTGCTATCGTTAAAGTTAAAATTGTGGCTCATACTTCTGTGTTTATATTATACACATATTTATTCTTCCGTAAATTTGGTTAAATTATTGTTTGTAGGTCACACATATTTGAATTAAAGGCATCATACCCAACGCACCCAATACAATTATGTTCAACCAATATGTATCCTCTTTCTATAAATAACTGTTTACTTATACCAGAATTATCATCATCTACGATATTGCATATATAAACACATGTGTTTGATACCCGTTCTGCCTGAGATAACAACTCATGTATGTCGATAAAAGATGTGAGGTTTATAATGGTATAATCGAACAAATTATTCTTAAACATATTACATTCGAGTGGTAAATGAAGTGCAATGTATGGTGTAGCGCTATTAAACCGTGTAACCTTCAAAATATTTGTATCAACACACATATAATTATCTTTACCGACATATCGTCCAAATAGTGGGTCTTCACATCCAATTTCTAGAATGGTGTTAGTAGGAGATAATCCAATTCGGGTTTCTAGCAATTCGGAAATATACCGAGTACGTGAAATCGGTATAATATCCACATGTAATTTTTTACTATCATGTTTCGAATTATAATGTTCGTCTATTATTTTCGTTGTTGATACACCCTTGTTATAATCTAATTCAATAAACCGATTCATTTTACGAGGTATTTCAAAAAAGGTAGATTGAGTATGTTTATCCTCCTCCGTTAAGGCGTGGACAACATAGTCGATATGATGTGTTTCCATAAAATTTTCGGTAATCACTAATACATCAGTTATAAAACACGAGGATGTATGAACACACGACGATATTATTCGCAACCGGACATGTTCATCTAAAACAGGTTTTCGTTTATAAGAAGTAGCTACCTTGTCTGAAATAACGCCAACAATTAAATGAATTGGTTCTGCAAAATGCTCATGGATTTGTTGAAGATGTTTCAGATGTCCAATATGGAATAAATCAAAAACACCATCACAATATACCTGTTTCATTATATATATATACAAGATATATTTGTGAAAACTGAAATAAAATGAACTGTATATCGGTTCATTTTATTGAAAAATAATATATAAATTAACTAATTAGAGTTTGCCTAGATTTTGGATGGTTTTTAGAGCAGAATCGGGTGTGACTGAAATAGTATCAATATCAGCATCAATCAAGAATTTACAGAATTCGAGACTATCTGAGGGTTGTTGTCCGCAGAATCCGACCTTCACACCGTGTTCTTTGTATGTTTTGATAGCCATTTCGATCATACGACGATAACTAACATTTTTATCATTTGATAGATAGCAGATCTTTTCACTATCACGGTCAACACCAATGGTCAATTGTAGTAAATCGTTTCCTCCGATGGAAACACCATCAATCATAGGGCTAAATAAATCAGCTTCGATCACATTTGAGGGAATCTCACACATTAGGAAGATACGAAGTCCATTTTCACCACGGACTAACCCATGAGAAGCCATTGTTTCGATGACCAATTTACACTCATCGGGTGTTCTGCAAAAGGGAATCATGACTACGATATTGGTCATTTTCATCACTTCACGTGCATACTTGATTGCCTCACATTCTAGTGAAAAAGCGTCTTTATAATCATCCGAGTAATAACGAGATGCACCGCGCCATCCGATCATAGGATTCTCTTCATTCGGTTCGTATATGTCTCCACCAATCAAATTACGATATTCGTTCGATTTAAAGTCAGATAGACGAACAATCACATCGTTAGGGTAAAAAGAGGATGCGATTTTAGCAATCCCCTTGGCTAATCGCTTGATGTAATACCATTTACCACTGTCGTGATTACCAATTATATTATATATTTGTTCACGCACATCATCTCGCACATTTGGGTAATTATACAACGCCATGGGATGGATTTTGATGTAGTTACTCACTATAAATTCCAAACGCGCCAAACCTACACCACTATTCGGTATCAATGAATTCTCAAAACTACATTCGGGATTACCAACATTTAACATCATTTTTACGGGCAATTTCATATCATTGGTAAACGCGAGTTTGTCTACATGGAAAGGTAGCTGTCCGTCGTAAACAAACCCAGTTTCACCTTCGGCACAAGAAATTGTTACGGCTTCTACGTCTTTTAATGCAGCTGTAGCGTTTCCTACACCAACAACTGCATTTAATCCCAACTCACGGGCTACAATCGCGGCATGACACGTGCGACCTCCTTTATTCGTAATAATACCCGACGATATTTTCATAATAGGCTCCCAATCGGGGGTAGTCATATCTGTTACTAATATATCTCCTTTTTCGAATTCCGCGCTATCGTGAATGTCCTTTAACAAGCGAATACGTCCACTACTAATCTTATCGCCAACTGCTACACCGGAAACCAACACCTTACTTTTCTCGTCCAATATATAATTTTGAATTTCAAGTGTTCCGCCGTCATTACTATGGATTGTTTCAGGACGTGTTTGAATAATATACATATTGTGGTCTGTTCCGTCAATCGCCCACTCCACATCGACACCCAACTTCTTTCCTAGAAGTTTGCAATATGTGGATTCTAATTGTAAGATATATCGACCAAGGGCTATCATCTGATTATTCGTCATACTATAATTCAATCTCTCATATTCGGAAGTTTCAACCTCTTTCACACCACCAGCTTCCATGTCGTAAATAATCTTCGTGTTTTTATCACCCTTTTTCTTGATAATAACGGGGTCGCCTTCGATATCACGCAATACGCGCTTATCTAGAATGAATTCATCGGGTTTCACACCACCAGACACGACCAGCTCACCCAACCCAAATGCAGAGTTAATCACAATGGCTTTATCGTAACCAGTTTCTGGGTCAATCGAAAAAGCGACACCAGCAGAACCAATATCTGAACGAATCATCTTTTGCACAGCGACCGAAATTTTCACGTCAGAAAGTTGAATATCATGGGTCTTTCTATAAGAAACTGCGCGACTGTTAAACAAAGATGCGAAACACTCTTTTACCGATTGTAATAACGCCGTTTCTCCTGAAATATTTAGATAACTATCGTGTTGTCCTGCAAAAGATGCGTTTGGTAAATCCTCTGCTAATGCACTTGAACGCACAGCAACATCCATATTTTCACGACTATATAATTTAGATAATGCATGATAACCTTCGATAATAGCAGCTGATTGAGTTTCGGACAATGATGCAGCACATATAACGTCGCGCAACTCCTTTGTCTTGGTTTCAAGCTCTTTAATATTTTCAGTATCGATTGTTTTTAACATTTCTTCAATGGTTGAACCGAGATTATTCTCTTCCACAAAATCATCATACATCTCGGTCGTAATGGCAAACCCGTCACCAATGGAAAATCCAATACGTCTTGAAATAACATGAAGCTCACCTAAAGAACTACATTTACCACCAACCAAATGTTTGTTTTCATAGGAACAATCCTTAAACCAAATTATCTGATCAGACATTCGTAATAATATATTATGTTAATACTATAATATACTGCAAAATTTTGCTCATGCCCAAAAAACAATGTTCAACATGCAAAGGAACCGGATTTATGAAATATGAAATGAAATTCTGTCCAGTATGTGAGGGTATAAAATGCATGTTTTGCAATTCAACTGGATTAGAGAAAATGCCGTGGGATTTATGTGAACATTGCTATGGTGATGGAGAAATTGAAATAAAACCACCGATTGAAATTACACATTGATTTAGATGTTTCTACACCAGTATGATTTCCAACACTCCTGGTTCTTCGCGACAGTTGGCTGTAACGCGACCACTTTCTTACTTGCAAATGTTTCCATACCAGGCGTAGAACGGATATATTTACCATAAGCCATTTTCTTACTGGTTCCAATGTAATTCGAATTGTGCTTTGTTATATTATATTTTTGCTGCGTTTGTGAAATGGTGTTACATACCATCTCACATCTTCCTGTGCTTTGGGGTCCGCTAATACATTCTGGGTGTTTTACAATTCCCTGGGCATACGCCATATTTTGAGAAATACCAAATTGTTTCACCGGAATTCCACTTGTGCATCCAGCATCGCATGTTTTGCATCTTTTACCCGTGACTGTATTGTAATTGTTATATTTACGATATTCCAATACATCTTTTTGAAAATGATGTTTCGCTCTACCAACATATGTATTATGAAATATGGGCAAATTTTTCACACCAGTTGAGGTAGTTGTATCTTTCTTTACATTATATAAATCCCACATGGTTGGTGTTATATATGGTTCATCAACCGAATTATTTTTATTTGAACTACAATTACAACCATCAATTCCAGTCATCGATTATATGATATTATATGATATAAAAAAAAAGTATAAAATTGAATCGCGTAGGTAATGTAAGTGTATATCATCTAAATACGTTTACTATGGATACTTCAGCAGCTCTCTCAAAACAATATCAGCGCAAAACTGATAAGCAGCACATTTTGGACAACCCCGATACATATATTGGGGCTGTTGATAATGTGGATGCCGACATGTGGGTATTTGATGATGCAACGAATCGCATTGTTCAACGCGAAATTGAATATATCCCCGGACTATACAAGCTCTTTGATGAGGGTATCGTAAATTGCAGGGATCATGTTATGCGAATGATTCAATCACCCATTTTGGACAAGCAATTTGTGTCGTATATTAATACTAACATCGAAAACGACGGGACAATCACTTTGTCGAACGACGGTAATGGGATTGATGTAGCAAAGCATCCCGAATACGATTTGTGGATTCCTGAAATGATTTTCGGACATCTACGAACTTCGACCAACTACGATAAATCCGAGAAGAGGATTGTTGGTGGAAAGAACGGATTTGGTTTCAAACTGGTTCTGATTTGGTCTACATATGGTAGAGTTGAAACGGTCGATCACACACGAGGTCTAAAGTATGTTCAAGAGTTTCGCAATAATCTCGACGTAATCCAACCTCCTGTAATTACGAAGGTTCCCCGTTCAACAAAACCATATACAAAGGTCATATTCAAGCCAGATTACGCACGTCTAGGTATTCAGGGATTAACCATCGATATGCTCGCATTGCTTAAGAAACGCGTCTATGATATCGCCGCAGTCACAGATCATTCCATTAAGAAGGTCAAGATTGGATACAATGACGTCTTAGCGCCAGTCAAGAATTTCCAGCAATATGTCGATTTGTATGTCGGCACTAAAGGTGAGACCAAACGCATCTACGAATCTACCGACGAGAGGTGGGAATATGCAGTCGCACTAGCACCCAATCACGAGTTCGCACAAGTTTCGTTTGTAAATGGTATTTGCACATTCAAGGGCGGAAAGCACGTCGATTATATCACGGGTCAAATTACACGCAAGTTATGTGATTATATCGAGAAGAAGAAGAAGATCAAGGTATCTCCAACTGCTATCAAGGAACAGATCATGCTATTCATTCGGTGTGATATTGATAACCCATCGTTTGATAGTCAAACGAAGGATTATATGAATACACCTGTTGCGAAGTTCGGTTCAACTTGCGTTGTATCGGATAGTTTCGTAGAAAAGGTCGCTAAAATGGGTGTTATGGATGTCGCTTGTTCTCTGACGGAAGCAAAGGAAAACAAACTCGCGAAGAAGACTGATGGGTCAAAGACGCGAAATGTGCGCGGTATTGCTAACTTGATTGACGCAAATCTTAGTGGAACTGTTCAGTCGAAGGATTGTATCCTGATTTTGTGTGAGGGATTATCAGCACTGTCTGGTATTGTATCTGGATTGTCTAGCGAAGACCGAAACACCATTGGTATTTACCCCCTAAAGGGTAAACTCCTAAATGTTCGCGGTGAACAGATCAAGAAGATCGCCGACAACAAGGAGATTACCGACATTAAGAAGATTCTCGGATTAGAAACAGGAGGTGAGTATAATTCAATCGACGACGTCAATCGACAACTGCGGTATGGTAAGATTATGATTATGACTGATCAGGATTTGGACGGTTCACATATCAAGGGATTGTGTATCAATTTGTTCCACAGTGAATGGTCATCTCTTGTCCAAATCCCTGGTTTCATATCCTTTATGAATACTCCTATTCTCAGAGCGAAGAAGGGCGCTCAAGTCAAGTTATTCTACAACGAAGGAGAGTATGCGATTTGGAAGGAGAATCTAGGCGAAGTCGGTTCAAATGGTTGGACTATCAAATATTTCAAGGGTCTAGGAACATCTACATCAGCGGAATTCAAAGAATATTTCGCAAACAAGAAGATTGTCGATTTCGTCCACACCGGTAAAGTCAGCGACGACACGATCGATAAGGTATTTAACAAAAAGCGTCCCGATGACCGTAAGACATGGTTGGAGAATTACGATAAGTTGGCTTATTTGGATACGACGACTTCTACGGTGAATTATGAACAGTTCATTGATCAGGAGATGATTCATTTCAGTTCCTATGATTGTGCACGTTCTATTCCCAACATGGTAGATGGTCTAAAGATTTCTCTGCGTAAGATTCTGTTTGCTGCATTTAAGCGAAAGTTGACTGCGGAGATTAAGGTTGCACAGTTTTCAGGATATGTTTCAGAGCACAGTGCGTATCATCATGGCGAAGCTTCGTTGAATGGTGCGATTGTGAATATGGCGCAGAATTACGTCGGTTCAAACAATCTCAATTTGTTGGAACCAAATGGACAGTTTGGAACCCGTCTTCACGGTGGGGACGATAGTGCTTCGGAGAGATATATCTTCACCATGTTGAATTCTCTTACACGTTCCCTGTTTCCAGAAGCGGATGATGCAGTCTTGACGCATTTGAACGACGATGGGACAATTGTTGAACCCGAATTCTATGTGCCTATTATCCCATTCGCACTCATTAATGGTATCTCTGGTATTGGAACAGGTTTCTCGTGTAGTATTCCCGCATTCTCTCCTAGTCAAATTATCGACTATCTACGTTTCAAGTTGAAAAAGAAGGATGTGAAAGCAGTTGGTGAATTCGTCCCGTATTACGAAGGATTCAATGGAACCGTTAGTCATCTATCTGAGAACAAATATTTAGTGCGAGGTGTATATGAAAAAATTGGCGATGATAAGATTCGCATTACCGAGTTGCCCATCGGCACATGGACAATGCCCTATACTACATTCATGGAGGGTCTCATGGATGGGAGCACGGATAAAACCGGTAAGAAGATTCCACCATCCATTCGCGATTTCACTTCGATTTGCACAGAGGTGTCTGTCGATATTACGGTTGTGTTCCCACGAGGACGTCTGAGTGAGCTCGAGAATATCACAGATGCTATTACGGGTATAAATGGTGTAGAAAAGCTGCTTAAATTGGCTACTACTGTCTCCACTACAAACATGCATATGTTCAATCGTGAATGCAAACTACACAAGTATGGGTCGGTCGAAGAGATTATCGAAGAATTCTACGACGTGCGTCTTGCGATGTATGGGAAGCGTAAGGCATATCTCATCGATGCTTTACAGAAGAAGCTGGTGAAATTGTCGAATCGTGCGAAATACATTCTAGCGAATCTTGACGGTTCCGTAGATTTGCGTAAGAAGAGAGCACCCGCTGTGACTGAATTGCTCACATCGAAAGGATTTGAAATGATTGAGGGTGATTTCAAATATCTCATTAAGATGCCTATGGATTCGGTGACTGAGGAGAATGTTGACCGAATTATGAAGGAGAAGGGGGACGCTGAGAGTGAACTCGAGACACTTCGGTCGACTTCATTGGAAACGATGTGGCTCTCTGAACTAACCATTCTTCAAAAGGAGTATGATGTATATAAACTAAAACGCGAACGCATTCAAGCAGGAACCGGTTCTAAACCAACTGCTGAAAAAAAGCGTATTGTGAAGAAGGTTGCTAAGAAGGTGTAAAAACATTTGGAACAGTGTTGTACACACTTGTAAGATTCAAGAAAATGTCCAAATGGGGTAAAACAAACGATATTGTATGATCATTTGTTTTTATTACACAACGGTGTAAATTTATCGTATTTATGGGATTTCGTCACTCCATCTCCCTCTCCTCTTCCTCTTCTTTGATGCGCATCTTCTCCACATCGTCAATATATTTATGGTATGCTATATTGTCTTCTTCTGTGTCGTTGATAGCAAACGTCTTTGCCGCATTTCGACCAACTTCGATAATTGCGTCAATGAATTGAACCCCCCTTACTTCCCACCATAGTAGTTCTTCTACCGCATCCTGAACATTATCTATAACCTGGTGAATTACACCGACTAAAAATGAGACAAAATCCCATTAAAAATTAAAGTGGTGTAAAATCAATAGGCAATCTTTTCATTGCCGATCGTCTTACTTACCCCTGCTAATGTTACACAGGTGAAAGACGGGTGTCGTTGAAACTCGCTTGGTCTGGTTTGGGTTTCTATCCATTCCTTTGTAAGTTTCATTATTGAAATAGCAGAGTTCTTATCCCTTGTTCTAAATACGGTATTTTTGTTTTCATAACTCACGCAATTAGAACAGTGGAATAATCTGTATATTTCCTTTCCTTTTTTATCCTTGTAATGTTTCAAATCCTTATAACATTCACAACACTTTTGAGAAGTGTAATCCTCGTTGATTGTAATTGTATCATATTTCTTATGGATTAGTTTCCTTAATCCTTTATTCATCGTAGGCATTATATGTTTCATTTGAGTGCTTCTACTCCAATTTCCATAACCAATTAGAATGTTGTCGCCGAAGGTTTCTTTGATTTTATTCAGGAATGTATCTATGGATTTCTTACCATAACAATTATTTTTAATGTAGATTTATGATCATTTCCTTCGAACCGCAATATTGAGTAACGGTTCATCTAACAAACTACCTGAAACATAGTTATAAAATATACAACTCATAACTGTGTTTTGTCTCATTTTTCTTTCCGGTCGGTGTATATAGAAAAAACAAACCGAAATTATCATCAATCTATTTTTTTATTTATGCGCGTTTTTTATATGTTATAATTTTACAAAATGCATTTTATGTCGGCATATAGGGCAATTTATATACCAAATGTAACCACCAAAAACGCCTCGTTCCCTCTGTGTAATATGGAAATTGTTTATTTGGTTGTTGTCTTGTTAAAACATAAAGGTCTTAAGTGATGCTATGAAGATGAACTGTTTGTGGAATCGATCTCTCCCTTACCAAGTTCGACTTGATGATAATCTGAGTATTACTTCCCCAAAGTAGTATTCATTTGAAAATGAATGATGAAAATATGATGCATCGGTTTTAGTTTAGAATTGCACTACAATTGTTAAAAAATATAATATGGTAATTGATTACGAATTAAGTTTATTAATTTCCCTTAAATCAGTTTCCCATTTGAACCGAACCTTATCTTAAGATGGGGTGTAGGCGAAAATCCGTGTCGAAAGCGGAAAGCAATCACAGGGGACGCCCTGTTTTTTTCGATATAATGTAAAAAACAGAAAGGGAAACACAACGACTAACTGTATAAAATTGAAAGTTCTTTTTGTCTATGGATTAATCACGAGCTTCTAACTTGGCTCAACTAGTGGTATAGTAAAGTTAGACACAGATAGCGTGAAAAGCACTCCCATCGAAAGTGTAATTAAATGGAATATTTTACAAATATATTTGATAGTGCCGGTCTCTTAACCAAGGATCGGTCAAGCAAACTAATTGTTAGTTGATACTATTATGTATCAGCGCGCAAGCTATCAACTATCCCCCTAATTTTGTGAAATATTCCTGGACGAAACCACCAAAAATCGTCCCGTTCCCTCTGTGTAATATGAAAATCAAATGAAGTCTGTTGTATCAGTTAAACGCACATAACCTTAACCGGTCGTGCGCTGTAATTTGTTGGAATGGTGGAATCGGCCCCCACCATAAAAATGAATTTGACGCGGTATTATCTGTAACTGGTCACCCTAATACAAGCGGGGTGATTTAGTTGCTTGGATGGAGTTTGATTGGATGTGATGCTATGATTTTAGTTTAGAATTGTACTAAGATTATTAATATATAAAATACGGAAACGGTTAGATAAATATTTCATATGAGAATATCTCCTGTCGTTTTGTTTCCCAGTTGAAAGTTGTTCATACAATCGTAGGCGAACTCCGTGTCGAAAGCGGAAAGCAATCACAGGGGACGCCCTGTTTTTTTCGATATAATGTAAAAAACAAACCGAAATTATCATCAATCTATTTTTTTATTTATGCGCGTTTTTTGTATGTTATAATTTTACAAAATGCATTTTATGACGGCATATAGGGCAATTTATATACCAACTGTAACCGTGTGGAGCATTATCATCGTGCTCGTGTTTGCTGTTAGCAGCGACGTGCCTATCCCAACAATTGCCGCAGAAGGAATGTCCGCATCGTGTTAGCACGTTATCATTAAATACCGGGATAACCTCCCAATTCAGTTTGGTTGGATTCCACAAATGTTGAGACATAGTATCCATACAAATGGGACAATCATCACATTCATCTTCGGGTTTTCCGTGCTGTTTATGGTTACGAATCGGTCTATATATCCTCCAACGGTCGGTTAGCTGTTGTATCATGCGCGTTTTTGTAAGAGTGTTTTGAATCGGAGAGTATAAACAAAGGCACTGGAGCAGTCCACGATATAGATAATTACGTACATATGCCTTTTCTTGTTTTTTTTGGAATTTCACATAGGTAGATGCGATAAATCTCAATTCGTTTATTGGAAACGAATTGAAAGTGGGTATTTCATCCTCTAGTATGAAATTCATTCCAATGTCGGTGAGCATTTTTCTACGACCGTTCATGTTGCTGTTGCAGTTTTCCGTGGTGTGCGACGAATTGTTGCAAAACGCACATCTAGCTGATTTCATATTGCTTCGTTTTCTTGCTTGAATAAGGTTATGTATTGTTTACTATAGAAAAAAGCTTTCAATTTTATGTGTGCTGATGTTCCCATCTATATAAAATTGAAAGGCTTTTTCTATATCGATTACATGCATCAAACAACTCAAAATAGAATTGAAATAACGAAATGACGACACGTGCAGCTAGAATTCGCTTCAACGAAGTGGTGCGATGTGCGCGCATAGTGAATCTGGATAGTGCGGCTGCTGTCGTTCAGGAATTGGACTCCATGGTATTGAAAATGAAACCCATTGTCTTTAGACCTCGTGGGAGTATCATACCCAATATTTTGGGAGAATCCAAAATGTCTATATTTAGTATGAAAAGCACTTCTGTATCAAAACCTCCCCCTCCAACAGTTGCGAATGGTTGGTATGTCGACTTGCATATGCACTTGTTTTACGAATACAACCGTAATGTATTTAAGACGACTCCTATCGTAACCATCGATGGGAATATAGTTACTACCAATTCGGGTTCGACCTACATACTCGGAACGATGGATCCACTCGTTCGTAAAATCCTTGCTAATGTAGATATTCCAGTCAAATACCCCCTCGCCGAAGAAACATTGCCCTTCGTTGTGAATGCCGCAATGGACACTTACCCAAACTTAATGTAACAAAATCAGAAAAATCAAAAATATAAACAGATAGAAAAATCATACCATAAACAGATAGAAAATAGGTGTAACCGTTTTTTTTGTATATCATATGGTCTCATGAAAGTATATAAAATGTTTTCATTCGTATACAATTGGCTTTTTCCAAATGCGAACAAGAACAAAATAAGCAACTGTAATGATAATGGGATAGACGATGATGTGATAGATGAAATTAAACTTGAACGTGCTCGACGACTACCTTTTGTATGGAAATGTAATATACATCGTATAAAAATGTTGACTACTGAAACAAATGAAATCATGCATGCGAACAAAGAAAAACTGAGTAAAATACATTGTGATAGTATTAAATTAACAGGTAATGCGAATGAATATGCGAATCTCGCAAAAGCTCTTTCTGCGAAAGTTGGTAATAAATAATAAAACCATAAAAGTAATATTATGATTTTATTCTCTAGGTTGTAGGAAAAAACTGCCTTGGTATGCGATGAATCCAATGAATAACCATACGAAATAATTTATGTCCCACATGTCGGGGCGCCACATATATACGCTTTGTAACGGGAAAATCATTACATTGTATGCACCCATTGGACTAAAATATTCATTGTTCCGATACCATATATTTCCCATACCAGGGCTATATTGGATATATAACAAAAATAATATCGTTATTATCCCGAATACAATGCCGATCATCATCTTATTATTATGATATATTATAAAATTGATATTCTAACTGTAATTATTTGTATTCATAACAATCGTAGATTATTATAAATAAACATGGTTTGGTCATTCGGTAAAGATCGAATGTTGTCCTCTCTCGAGGAAATGCTGTATCCCGAACGCACAGTCAAGTATTATTTTGGGTGTTTTCGCGCAAGAGAACCATCATCATATGATTAAATTACTATGCATTACAACTTTGTAGAAATAATGTTGCGTCTATAGTATACCAAATCATCTGTGTGCTGTCGTCGGCATCATGTGTAGTAAAACACTCTGTATAAATTTGGAATTTTATCTCTTCCTTTTCGCATATTCCTTCATAAAATATTTTTGCTTCTTGTAATGCATCATTGTCCATGATTACGTCATATTTCTTCTCATACAAAATATTTGAATCGCCATCATCGTTGTGATTGTATATTCGAATACCATAAATTTTTCCACTCGTGTAAATACCCATTTGATTACGTTACAGACAATCTCTTTATGTTGATAGTAAAATCGTATATTTATCTCTCCATGTAGAATAGGAATCCTTTTTTATTATGTCTATCGTATCCATGTCTGATAAAGATATACACGCCCATATTTTACAACATATCGGTGTTAAAAATTCAGAGAAGGACCAATTTGGTGAGGTATTTACTTCATCTAAATTAATCGATGAATTACTCGATCATCTACCGGCGTCTTCTTGGACAAACCCTGATTTGAAATGGTTAGATCCTTGTGCTGGAGGAGGAAACTTCTTTGCATTGGTATACATACGACTCTTCAAAGGTCTTGCGTCTAAAATGTCCAACGGTGCGAAACGGTCGGCACACATTTTGAAGAATATGCTATATATGGTTGAACTGAATCCTAAAAATGTCCAAGCTTTGCACAAAATGTTCGGAAAAGGTGCTAATATATCGACTTCCGACTTCTTGGAACAGCGGGACAAATGGACAAAGGCTTTAGGACAAGGATCGTTTGATATTGTGGTCGGGAATCCGCCTTTCCAGGTGTCGAAAACCGGGAAATACGACGGAAGTGTTGGTAATCGAACGCTTTGGGACAAGTTCTTGGACATGATACTAAAAAAGGGTGTATTAAGTGTTAAAGGTAGACTGGCGTTCATCACTCCAGCTAACTGGAGGCGACCAGAACATCCCATATACGAATTGTTAACACAAACCAATACATTAGAATACCTACACATATACGGAAAGAAGGACGGACAAGCATTATTGGGAGCACAAACAAGATTTGATTTATACGTTGTCCAAGAAGGCGAATCGAAGAAGGTCGATAAAACATCCATTATTGACGAAAAAGGACATTCACATAAGATAAATACACAATCTTGGCCGTTTATACCCAACTATTCCTTCAATAAAATCAAAAAAATTCTGGTTCCAGCAAAAGAAGGTATCAAAGTGATATTTAGCGCAGGCGAATATGATGCGCGTAAATTATCCAAGAAACAAACACGTTCGAAAAAACACCCAGTTGTCCATAATATAACAATGAAAGGTTTAGGTATACGCTATGCGAAGGACAAACATCAATCTCAGTTCGGTGTTCCTAAAGTGCTATTGAATTTCAACGAGCGACAATACCCACATAACGATTTCCAAGGCAAATATGGAATGTCTCAACTCACATTCGGAATACCCATAAAGTCCAAGAAAGAAGGTGAACAGTGGATTTCTGCTATCGAATCCCCCGAATTCGAAGACATTTTACGAGCAACCAAATGGGGGGCATTTCAAACCGATTATCGCATGTTCAAATATTTCAACCCGAAAATGTATAAAAATAGTATGTTTCGAAAGACGCGCAAAAACCACGCATAGTAATTGATATGGATCTATACAATATCCATATCAACGGATGAATTTAGTAATAAGGCTTCAATTCCAACTGCTTATACACCCGGTCAGACTGTTTGGGTAATTCCAATGGAACCACCAGTCTACTCTGGTCTTCTAAATACTTGAGATAACCTATTGCCTCAGAATATACCATTGGGACTAATTGTTCAAGGACGAGTTTATTTAATCGAACAACCTGTTCGGTGATTTTCGTCGGCTGAAATGTAGAAAAATTAATGAAGGTATCGCGCATAAAGGTTTTTAACACATCTACATTCTGAGGAGGAAGAACCAGTTCACGATCACCAGAACGCTGATGCACTCCTGCACGTAATCCATTCTGTAATATCTGAACATTTCCTTGCGAGAAGAACACCTTGGATAACACAGTATCCTCCCATACATTAACAAGAGGGTCGCGATATTCGGTGGCTTTGTTTTTGATAGCAATTTTCTCAAACATTTCGAATCGTGCATTTGGGTTCTCAGGTTCCTCTAAATTCACGCGACCGTTATATTCAGATTCACCAGATAAGATGCTATTTTGACGAGATACATATGGGTCAGGTGTAAATTTCATATTTGACGACATGATGCTTATATATTCTTGTTTAGAGAATATTTATACCGTTGGAAAATAAACAATGATTTAAGAGGAACCATTTGGTCTCCTTAAATTTATCCGGGTATTCTATAATGGAAAAGTTTCACATAATTGTTTTATCCGTAGCAACTGTCGCATTGATTCTCATTTTAATCTTCGTTGGTATTCTATTAGGCAAGGGAGATACAAATGCAGCATATCCTCCTTCCTATGGTATGTGTCCCGATTATTGGGAAACAGACGCCAGTTCAAATAAATGTATTATCCCAAATATTCAAACAACTAAATTAAACATTGGTAACTTGTATGATGAAAATTCTATGACTCTTAAAGACAGCGTCACCTATACACCCGGATATAGTTACGATATTTCAGACAATGCTATCACACAATATATCGATTTTTCCGACGCTAAATGGAAGGGAATATGCGACCAACAAAAATGGGCAAATGAAAACGGCATTGTGTGGGACGGTGTTTCAAATTATAACAGTTGTTAGGGGGGTACAACTGGGTCATAGCACAACTCTTGTCTGCACATAGGACATGAGTTTTTACAATGATTTGCACAGTCGTTGCATAATATATGATTACATGGAGTAACAAACATTTTATCATTTTCGATTGGATCGTAACATACAGGACAATCGTCAACAGTCTGTCCAAAATCTTTGTAACATTTGCGTATAATATTACGATAAGAATCGCTTATATCGGTATATTGTTCTAGGAATATGGATGCACAATGGCGCACACCGTTAACTGCATCGTCACGCTCTATTATCAACCTACGATTTCGTTTACATGTGTGTCTAATAAGCCGATTTAATTCTGATTCAAATTCAGATAATTGGGATTGCAGAGCCGCATTTTGGTTTTCAAGTTGAGTATTTCGTTGTTCAATCGTTATTTCCTCTTCACCAAAAGGCATATCCGACTTGAAATATTTCACAATCATTTTAATCACAATACACTCGTCGGTTACATCGGTATCATGAATGCGTAAATATGCATCGGGTTTTTCATGCGGTTGAAATGTTTCTGTAAACTTATTACAAATTGTGTCTATATTCGGGAGTTCTTGTTGATTTGGTATAGCTACCCATGCCAGTGTGTGAGCTTCTGAATTATATTGTGGTTCATATGTAATCCATTTTTGTGGTATGCTAATTTCATATCGTGCAACAGAATATCCCTGAACGTTCAATTTAACTAAATTATAATGGAACGGATATTGGTCAAATAATGTTTTTAATGCCCGTTTGCATCGTTGGTCGCGCGTTTTTGGCATGGATGAGATTAGTGAGTTATTATCCTATCGACATATAAATTAAATTCAATTTTATCGAATTGGTAAAATTGAATATTGTTTACGAACAACCGACAGTTGTGATTATGACCTCTAGGATACTGACCACATCGATCACCCGTGTGAGAAGTGCTGTTATTTTTCATCATAGTATAGCCTAAGCATGTGATAAATCTACACAAGCGTTATTTTCGTGGTCAAAACTCGTAGCCTGATAGAACATACGATTCACGTTCACCCCTGTTGAAACGTCCCATTTTCGAATATCTTGATTGAATATAGAACACTCGAACATACGCTGCATATCGGTAACATTGGAAACGTCCCATCCACCAATATCTTGGTTGAAATTCCTATTACCATAGAACATATGACTCATATCTATAACATTGGAAACGTTCCATCCACCAATATCTTGGTTGAAATTCGTAGCACCATGGAACATATGATACATATTTGTTACATTGGTAACGTTCCATCTACTAATATCTTGGTTGAAATGTATAGCGCATTTGAACATACAATTCATAGTGATTACATTCGAAACGTCCCAATCTCCAATATCTTGGTTGAAATTGTAAGCATTACAGAATACATTACTCATATCCGTTATATGTGTAGTATTCCATCCAGAAATGTGCCCATAATAATCATTCGCACGTATTTCAGTCTCAACATCACGATTGGTATACTCACTTACTGCACTTCTCAATTCGTTATTTGTTAATGGAGTAAATATTCTTTGTTCACCGTTCTTTTTCACCAACCAACTATTATAATCTTGATCAAAACGCTTAGCACGGTGGAATATACAATAATTATTTTCAACTTTAGAACAATCCCATTGACGAATATCTTGGTTAAAACCTCTAGCATTATAGAACATAGTCTTCATATTGGTAACGTTGGAAACGTTCCATTTACGAATATCTTGGTCAAACACCTTGGTGTGTGCGAACATAGACTCCATATTAGTCACATTTGAAACGTTCCATCGACCGATGTCTTTGTTGAAACTCCTCGCATTATTGAACATACCCTTCATATTGGTCACATACGACACGTTCCACCCGCTAATATCTTCGTTAAATCTCGTTGCATCAGAGAACAACCTACTCATATCCGTAATACATGAAGTATTCCATTCAGAAATATGACCATATTTTTTAATTGCAATCTGTTCGTCACAAACCCATTCTTTTACTGCGAGTTTCAGTTCATATTCTATTTGTGGACGAAACATTATTGGATAAATTTGTCTCGGTCTCACAACAAGATTGGAACGGTTCCAGTTCCAATCAAATATTTGTAAACTTTCAGCACCCTTGAATATAGCACTCATATCAGTAATATTTATAGTATTCCAGTCGGAAATATGACCGTATTTTTCAAATGCGGTTTCTTCGTTATCGACCCATGCCTTTATCGCGTCTTTCAAATCATCGTTTGTTACAGGGGTAAATACTGAGGTCATATCCTTTGGTATTAAAAACGTGTGATCAGGACCACCTCCGTCTTGAAAATACATACAATACATACGGATTACATTTGTTTTGTCCCACACACTAAGATCTTGATTAAAACTTGTTGCGCCATATAACATACCATACGTATTTTTTACAATATTCTTGTTCCATTCGCCAATATCTTGATTAAACGCCTTGGCGTTCATGAATATATACTTCATATTTGTAACATTCGAAACGTTCCATTTGCTAATATTTTTATTAAATGTGATAGAGCCATCGAACATATGTTCCATACTGGTCACATTGGAAACGTCCCATCTACCAATATCTTGGTTAAAATGTCTAGCTTTACAGAACATATTCTCCATATTGGTCACGTTAGAAACGTCCCATATACCAATATTTTGGTTAAACAAATCCGCACGGTGGAACATACATCTCATGTCAGTAACTTTTGAAACATCCCATTTGATTATATCTTGGTTGAAAGAATAGACAGAGTTGAACATACAACACATGTTAGTAACTTTTGAAACGTCCCACTTGCTTATATCCTGGTTAAAATTAAAATCGTAAGAGAACATATTTTTCATATTGGTCACATTGGAAACATCCCATCCTCCTATATCTTGATTAAAACGCTCAGCTCCCCCAAACATAAACTCCATATTGGTCACCTTGGAAACTTTCCACTTTCCTATATCTTGGTTAAACCTTCTAGCGTTTTGGAACATACCCTTCATATTGGTCACATACGACACGTTCCACCCGCTAATGTCGTCATTAAACTTTGACTTATTCAAGAACAACTCACTCATATCCCGAATAGGTCCAGTTCTCCAATCCGAAATATGACCGTATTTTTTAATTGCATTCTGTTCATCGCAAATCCATTCGTTTACTGCGAATCTCAGTTCATATTCGGACAGTGGCATAAACATTTGTTGGCTTTTTGGTTTCAGTTTCACGTTCATACCTGCGGAACGCCTCCAGTTGTTACAATACATTTGTAAATTGCTAGCACCCTGAAATAGATTTTTTTTATCGGTAATTATATTTATAGTATTCCAGCCAGAAATATGACCGTATTTGTCAAATGCGGCTTCTTCATTATAGACCCACGCCCTTAGTGCGTTATTTAAATCCTCATTTGTTACTGGAGTAAATGCCGAGTACATATCATCTGGTATCATAAATATGTTATTATTTGAGGGATAACATCCGTCTTGATAGTCCTTATAATACATATTAATTACATCTGTTTTGTCCCACCCACTAAGGTCTTGGGTAAAACTTATTGCACCACATAACATACCATACACTTGTTTTATAGTATACTTGTTCCACACGTCAATATCTTGATTAAACGCCAAGGCGTCCAGGAACATAAACGACATATCTATAACTTTCGAAACATTCCATTTGCTAATATTTTTATTAAATGTAATAGAACCATCAAACATATGTCCCATCTTGGTCACATTGGAAACGTCCCATCCACCAATATCTTGATTAAAACCTCTAGCATTATAGAACATATACCTCATATCTATAACATTCGAAACGTCCCACATACCAATATCTTGGTTAAACGAATCCGCACAGTTGAACATACTACCCATTCTAGTAACTTTTGAAACGTCCCAATTGCTAATATCTCGGTTGAAAGAATAGACAGAGTGGAACATACATTCCATATTGGTCACATTCGAAACGTCCCAAGTGTTAATATCTCGGTTGAAAGAAAATGCCTCATTGAACATACGTTCCATATTGATCACATTGGAAACGTTCCATCTACCAATATCTTGATTGAAAGCATGGGCAGCGTTAAACATACATCTCATATTGGTCACATTCGAAACGTTCCATCCGCTAATATCTTGGTTAAACGCATGGGTGTGGTAGAACATACGTTCCATATTGGTAACATTTGAAACGTCCCACTTGTCTATATCCTGGTTGAAGGAAAAGACATCGTCGAACATACCGGACATATTCGTAACATTCGAAACGTCCCACTTGCTTATATCAGAATTAAACTGTGTAAGTCGACCTTGTTCACCAATCTTAAACATATCACTCATATCCGTAATATTTGCAACATTCCAACATGATATATCTCCATATTTCTGGAGTGCATCTGGTTCGTTCGCAATCCACGCCTTTATCGCGTCTTTCAATCTATCTTTTGTTAGTGGAGTAAATATTGAAAGTTTGTTCACTTTCATCAAACAACTGTTATTCGCTTGGTTAAACGAATCCACATGGGAGAACATACCACCTGCATCGATTACATTTGAAACATCCCACTTGCTTATATGTTGTTTAAACTTGCTAGCGAATTTGAACATATGAAACATATTGGTCACATTGGAAACGTCCCACTTGCTTATATCTTGGTTGAACGCTGTAGCACGAACGAACATCCCAAACATATTGGTCACATTGGAAACGTCCCACTTGCTTATATCTTGGTTGAATACTGTAGCATGAGCGAACATATTAGTCATATCCTTCACATTTGAAACGTTCCATTCGCCAATATCCGCGTTAAACATTCCACCATTATCGAATAAATTACGCATATCGGTAATATTTACAGTATTCCAACATGATATATCACCGTATTTTTTAATTGCCGTATTTTCGTCGCAAATCCATTCGTTTACAGCCTTTTTAAAATCATCATTTTTTAGTGGAGCAAATATTGGATGCTTGTCTGAAATAATTTTGTCGTTTTTCGTCCAACAACTGTTTCTCGCTTGGTTAAAACTTGTAGCACCATCGAACACACCAACCATATCGATTACATTTGAAACGTCCCACTTGCTTATATCTTGGTTGAACGTTGTAGCACTATGGAACATACGAACCATATTGATTACATTTGAAACGTTCCACCCGCTAATATCTTGATTAAAAACATCGGAAAACATGAACAGCTCTATCATATAGATAACATTAGACACGTCCCACTTGCCTATATCTTGGTTAAACGATTGGGCTGAGACGAACATACCTCGCATATTGGTCACATTAGATACGTCCCACTTGCCTATATCTTGGTTAAACGATTGGGCATCGTGAAACATGAACGATATATCTATAACTTTTGAAACATTCCATTTACTGATATCTTGGTTGAAACTCTCAGCATGTGCAAACATAGACGACATATCCTTCACATTGGAAACGTCCCATCTGCTAATATCCTCGTTAAAATCTCTATTATTCGTGAATAAACGACTCATATCAGTAATAGTTACAGTATTCCAATCTGATATATCTCCGTATTTTTCAATTGCATCCTTTTCGTTCCGAATCCATTCACCTAACGCCTCTTCCAAATCCTTTTTTGTTAGTGGAGTAAATACTCGATTGATAATCTTATTTTCGGTGCTCATCCTTCTAAATGTATATACAGAATGTATATACATTCAAAATCTAGATTTGGACGCATAGTATTAATCAACAATAAACTTGACGACTGTCGGGTCTTCTCCGAATATAACGTCGTTTCTAACAATAGATACTTCGTTTGAAATCATTTTAGTTACAGGTGGGTCGTCGGAAATGGTTTCCATAAACACATTATCGTATTTAATTAAACGCATATTTTGAATCGCTGGAATCAAATCGGTGGTATACATTTCCATAGCACCTACCAAGATTTCACGATTACCGCTTTTTTTGTATTCGTCGAGTAGTTTATCAATATCTTCGCGAATGCGATATATACCTTCCGTCTTCTTTTCCATCTGTTGGATTCGTATCGGATTATTGTATATTTTATCGTAAGTGTCCAAATTACTCTTATACATCTTACTTGTATCGGTATACTGTTCAATCCGTTTTACGTATACTTTTGCCGATGCACCCTCGCTAATATATTTAAAAAGGGTATCCATTTTTTGTTCAATAATGGACTGTTTTCCGGCTTGAATATCCTCTCTGTAAATATCAATTAATCCTTCTAACTCCAAATAATTTCCACTGAAAAGATTTATATCTAATTTACACGGGTTTGATTTAACTCCACATGTTGCTGTGTAATGACGGTCGGTATAGTCAAATTTGGTACCACCTGGTCTATTACAATTAAAACATGGTATTTTAGCAGAACGCGCATTGTGACGTCCTTCACGCTTAGTTGCACCCTTTTCAAAGGCAGTACGTTTTATTTTACGCTCCTTTGTCTCGTATGCGGTCTTCAAACGAAAATACTCATTTAAACTTTCGCGATAATCGAAGAGTTTATCAGTGCGCTTACCCCGTTTTGCGTTGGGTGCTGAACGGTCTATTTCAATAAAAGGATTATTTTCCATCTGAAGATCAACTAAAGAAGCAGGAACATGTTCTAATACAAGTATCGGATTATTTGAACAAACAAGCGTCTTCAGTTTGGGCGTTCCTGCTAAATCCAATCGACGCAATTGATTATTCTCACATTCAAGGATTTCTAGTTTATCTGGTAAATTAACCAGTTCTGTGAGTTCATTGTTTGAAATGAGCAATGTATGAAGTTTAGGAACCATAGAAGCATCAAATTTCGAAATGTGATTATCAGATAGGTTCAATATTTCCATATTTGCGGGCAGTTTATCTAATCCAATCACTAGTTGATTCGTCAACGTTAATTGTTTAATCCGTTCCGGTAAATTAAACAGATTCGTGATCTCACCATCACGCTCAAATACAATAGCATCCACCTTCTTAAATCCACGGTCTTCTAGAATGGAAAAATCCAAGTCACCATGAAACGATATATCAAACCTGAGCTCTGTAACATGAGTAGAATCTAATGTATCTAAAAAGGTTTCGAGTGATAATTGCGCTGTATCTGTGTTCGATAACACTTGAGTTCGCATTTCTTCTATTTTACTCATTTTATGCACAGATATGTATAAAATAAATCAAGATTATAAATTCCCAATCGGTGACGTCATTAAATTCTTTTGTTCCACTTGGTAGTATCGTATTTTAGATAAAATAAATTCTTGGTCACGACACATTTTTTGTTGTCTATCATGTGCAGTCGGTTTATTTTTATAACAATAATACAAAAATGTTCCGAAAATTAGACAGAATATCAATACTACACCCGTATTCATCGCAAAAGAATATATCTTGACCCGATTCAAATGACTCATTTTTAAAGAATTTTGCAGATAATAATTCACATTATCTTCGATTAAATTTGGCGAATCCATTTACTATATACCGCCCAAAAAAATACACCATTACTTCGCAATTGGTTGCCGCGAATAAGTATCTACAATATATGATGTCTATGTATATATCAGAATGTCTGAAAAGGAAGTAGCTGTTATAAATGATGAAAAAAAATCATCATCCGGAACTATCGGACTCATTTTAACATGTATCGCATTCATCGTCCCATTGGGGTTATATTTTAGTTTTGTATACTCACCCGATGGTTCTAGTGGAACATTTCTAGCCATTTTGGTCGGCACATTTGTTCTAGGATTTATCACAAACATGTTGTATTATCGAATGGCTGTATTAAATAGTTCGACTCCATTTGATAAATCGCAAATCAAAAACGTCGCGTCCATCACAGCTGCATCATTCATGGTTCTATTCCTAACCATGTTCGCGATCGGCATAAATCCGGGTTTGATTACAATATTTGAAAATACTATCGGTATATGGTTTCTCAGTATTATGGGAAACGGACCGTTTATTAATGAAATTTTTCAAAGCAAAGTATTTAGTAATTTGAGTGAAATGAGCGACAGTAAAATTTTCAATTACAACTTTTTATTAACACGCCTAAATCAAGATAATATAGAGAAGTTTGTTGAATTCTTCAAGAAAAAGTGTAATGAAACCGAAGGACAGACCTATGATGTCGATTTTCCATTCGATTTTCAACCCAAATTTTACAATGAGGGGCAATTATTCAAATTGCGAGAAATGGTCGAGACTAAGAGAACTGTTGGATATTTCACATGGATATATTTGACCTCTATCGTGTCTCTTATGATAAGCATTATATCATTCAATATGAAAGTATAATGTGATTTTTAGTAACGCAAATACATTAAAATTGCTAAATACGACAGTATAGCAAATACGATAGATACACCCCAAACCGGTATCACCGTCTTGTTACGATACCCAACCCCAAATTGTCGAAAATCACCGTCTCTTCCATATGCAAATCCCGGTTTCATGTAATGGAATAATGTAAACGATATCAAAAATAATGCGATTGCGTAATTCGTTTTATAATGTCGAATGATGGCTTTCGAAAACATAGATACTATATTTGTTATAGTATCTATCTACAAAATGATGACGTGTTATACACTTTATTCATCCCCAAATGCATCCTCATTATCTTCTGCATAGTATCCACCATCTGCGTCAGTCCCTCTAAAATCGCGTATATCATTCGCTTCTTGATCATAATATTCCTCAACCTCGGCATCTTCTTGTTCTTGTATTTCGGCTACTCCCATCTGTATCGGGATATCATTCTCATCTTCCACATCATCGCGATTCGAAAGTTGGTTAAAGAGTTCGTTTCTCTCCTCAACATATCGTTCTTTGTCGTAATCAACCAATCCTTTTCGCAAACCAATATTCCATCTGCCTAATTTCAATATTTTTTTGGTATTTTCGACATACAACTCATCCGGATCCATATCTCGCAAGAAATCGGTGATTAATTTCTTTTCCTGTATACGGGAACGGGTTATACGTTTTTCTATATCTGCGTAACCATGGTCAAATCCCTTCTTGTTATTTTTGTCAATGTCTATAAACGTTAATAACAAATCCGTTACACGAGCTTTCAACTTTTTCTTATCTCCTGAAATAATATGCATTTCAGATAACCCATTTGCAAATTCAGATGTATCTTCGTTTACATATTCATCCGTCGAAGCAATTACCGCAGATGGATCACTATTCTCGCTAATTATATCACGACGTTCCTGTTTACGATTTATTATGTCGATTTGGATGAGGTCGTCATCATCTGTCGATTTTACATATTCATACAACACGGAATACCACACATACGAGTATATCATGTAAAGTGTTCTCTTTGTAAAAAGTGAGTAATAACTTCGTGCGGGCAATTCCCCTTCTGCGCCACGATGTATGGGTGTAAATGCAGGAAGTAATACCAGAAAACGGCTCATATCATTCAACTTAAATTGCACCACTTCCAAGAATTGAGAGAGTGTCTTGTCGTTTTTAAATTGCACCAATGGCGTATTAGAATCATCGATGAAGTTGTTAATATCCTTATTATGAGGTGCCGCGAAATTCCAATGTGTCTTTGATTTATTACTGGGTTCATGATTATTTAATATCATCTCGGGATACACTCGAGACATGGCGAACACAGACTCTCTCATAAATTGTGTTACTGAATACATGGCTGATTCGTCCTTTGTTGATAATCCGTCCACATATGTTGGGTCCATGTTCCACATGTGGATACTCGATAATTGTTCTTCAAGTGCTGTGCGCTTGACTGGCGACATTTTCGAATTTACACTAATAAACGTCACAATACGTTCCAGCAAATTCGAATTTGCATGTGTTAACCAATTATTTAATCTATAGGTCTCGTCATTGTCCTCGGTTACCATAGCTCGCGGATTATACCTATTCAACACTCCCGATAGCAATTCGCGGAACTTGGAACACATTGCTATATCATCGTCATCACATAAATCATTCCCCGAACTTGTTGTCGATGTATATTTGGTGTCGAGATAACCCAAGAATTCCAATAAGCCAGATACACGAGAACCCTTTAATTTTTCGGTATTCGCATCGACGATGTTACGCGCATTCACAATATCCATTAACTGCATCAGATTTCCATTTGTAAACCGTTTTCCATGGCGTTTCAAGAACTCGATTTTATCGGATAGGGAAGAATTCGGATTATATTCAGGTAACTTTTCTGGGAACAGTCCGCGTATCGATTCCGGAATGGGGGCATTTGTGTTTAAATTACAATAGTGGATGAATGCGATATACACGTTTTTCTCAAAATGTTCTTGAGGCAATTCCATTGAATAACTTATTCCAGTTCGTTTCGGGTCATACAAAAAAGGTGCTCTCGCACGACGTTTGGTTATATCTATTATTTTTCCCCAATCGCGAACCATTTTAACATGAACGGTGATTTCCTTGTTTTCATTCTCAAAATATTGAAGTGTCGTTGCTGTTTGTTTTTCGTTACAACACGCGTTTTCTGTGAAAAACACATTCGACGCGGTCTTCAATAATAAACCCTTATTTTTCACAACACCATTTATATTTTCAATGATCGCCAATCCAAACAATGCCGCTTTTGTTGTATACATCGCGAGCTGATTACGTTGCAGTTTATTACCCGTCTTTTGCATTTCCACCAGTTCATTCTTATAATCAGATGGGATTCCGCGCAATGATTTCAATACGTGGAAATCAACCGTAGGGGGCATAAAATGAATCCATTTGCTCATCGAGTGTTCAGCGGGAATCACCTCTTCCGGATGTAAAATCAAATACTCGCGTTTTTTAACGTATAGTTCAATTATATCGTTTTTGGTAATGATTGCACCGCGAATAGTTTGTTCGAGTTGGGATTTTATTACTTCCATTGGGAGTGGTTTCATTGAATCCCATGGTGGAGAACTTTTTCGTTTAATTGTATATAGAATACACGCCAAATACTGGATCCCCCTTGTATCTCCAATGGCTCCCTGCTCATCTGGATATCCAGTAAATGATTGCACACATCCTGGAAACGTCTTCTGAATTTTAAACGAAGGTATCGCCGTTTGGATTGCTACCAAAATAATCGATGTTACGATCAAAATTATACGCTTATTCCTGTATATAATATAGGGCGGCAACCTTTTCTGTTGATCATTCTCCAATAGGTCATTTTCGGTTTTATATTGTGCCTCGTTTTTAATATCACTTTTTATTATTTCAACTGATGTTCGTAAGACAAACTCTTCGATATTTTCCATAGGAACACCGACATGGGTTGATATCGAACGGAACAATTTATACACCATTTCCGAGTCGTCATCTTCGAATACTCTATCCTTATTTCTACGTCGACTTTCTATCATTGAAGCAACCGTTTTTCCAACATCCTGTTCCATTATTTCACTCGTAACTATTTTAAACCCATGTTCATCAAAACCCTCCTCGTCCACAAAATCTATCTTGCGTAAAACTTCGCCACTATGTTTATCCACAATACTATCACCATCATCGCTCAATACACCCTGTTTTCTACTTAATTCGTGTTGTTTTTGGACATAGCTATCTGTTGAAACAAACGCCTTGGCTAATTGATACAATGATGTTGGAAATAGTTTACTGTTTGTATCTACACAATAGAGCCAATACTGATTATCGGGATTCGCATCCAATTCGGTGCCCATCGCATCGCGACAATAATTATCCACAAACTCGATAATATCATGTTGCTTTTTTATAAAATCAGTCTGTCCTTGAATTCGGCTACGTTGCTCCAAATGTGGGGAACGTATCACATTTACATCTTTTGCGAATCGTCCCATTTCAAATGCGATGTTATTCGCCTTGTATCGTTGAACATGGTCAAAACGTGTAATATTCTTCATCTGATGAACCGAATTTTTCACAAGTTCGTTCAATTCTACTTCCAACGTTACAAAAGACACGGCGAATCGTTCATCAAATTCCTCCACGAGCTGTTTTCGCGATATTCCTCGCATTCTCTTTTCTGCATCTTGAACACTCTCGCATATATTATTCTTCGTATCGCGGAAACAAATCTTACTCATATTACAAAACAGTTCATTGCTATTGATAAAAGCGGTTTCGTCGACTCCTTCCTCGTGAATCCACTGGTCACCAACTCGCTTATAATATGCGATCTTTTTTCGCATTTCTGCCTCTGAAACTGTGTCCCTGCGTTCCTTTTCGCTCAATACCGATTCGTCTATACTTGTCGGCAAATGAGGACGCACCTCGAGGATAGCGTATTCACCCTCTTGTATACGCTTTTTTCCTTCGATCATATTGATAGCCATCTCATTCGCCATCTTCGGTGGACAATCGTGTTTCTGAACCAGTGACTCCGCCAGAAACTCTATGAAATCCTCCTTGGTATAATTCTTCGACTCATCCTTGTATGATTTCAGAATTTCATAAGGGGTGTCGTCAAATTCTTTATCGCAATATATCTCATTGTTCGTATTATCCTTTTGTAAATCATTCATGGAAAGATATTTTTTCACCAAAACACGGCGCGCACAATCAGTCGCCTTTATCTTTTCGTTTCTAGACAAGTCTTCCGATTCATCCGCGCGCGTATTCTCCGGTTTCAATGCATCGGAAAGATTCTGAGGTGTTACTAAAGAAATCATAGATAAACGTAACATATCATAAAACATTTGCGCATTGTCTGTAGCATATATTTTAGACAACCATTCCGCCGAACTTGTCCATTTTACATCCTTCTTATTATCCAGATGGATTTTATACAATTCGGCTGCGACATCCAACAAATTCCGGTTTTCAGATAGTATTAATTCCATACGTGGAGGGAGAGGCGTTGAACCCACATATTGAGCATCACGCAGTTTTCTCATTTCATCACTGTGTGCAGACATTTTCAACATATATTCTTTGGACTGCGTTTTCACAAAATACCTTATCGCATTATATTGCGTATAATTTAGATCGTCATTATATACCATAAATGGCTCCAATGCATCAGTCGCACGTTGCAATGATAATAAACTCGGCAATTTCGTTGTTGGACTCAATACAGTCAATAGGCGTATAATTGTCGCTGTATCCGGTATCATACTTTGTAAAAACTTGGATAGACGTTCTGGCGTTTGTTCCAGCTTTTCGGTGAGTAAAAATTCCTGGACTGTTTTTTCAAATGCACCGTCGGTCATGGCTTCTTCCCAAAACGATTTATCCATATTGTCATCAAAATTGTCGATCAGTCTTGGTGTAATATCTACACGTTTTGTTAGTAGGCGAAACAAATACAAATAATTTTGAGATAAACCTGATTTTGTTAATATCGAAGAACCCGGTAGGTCTACCTTGGAAAATATCATTGCCGATTTGGGTAATACAACCACCGATTTCATCGTCATTTTTTCGTTTGGAGTCATCTCTTCGCGCATATAAACCCTTTTACCCTCTGGGGAAATACCCGGTGCTAGGCGCGATTCTCCGATATTATAACGTTGAATCAAATACTGACGACGAATATACGCATCCTTATTCGCACCAGCACTCAATGCAGTGCTGTAGAAGTCTTCCAGGTTATTCACGATTGCCTCAATTGCAGTTGATACCGGTTGGTCCGATTTGAGATATTGTTCATTTATAGACGGTTCGGTATAAGGTGTCTGAGAAGAGTTGATACTTTCGTAATATTTCAAATATGCACTTTTATCACCCCCTCTCAAACGATTATGTATGTAATCATCTTGGAGGTTCGCATCCTTACCCAGTATTTCACCCGAATCGAGCTGTAATGCATCTTCTACTGCCGGAAGAGTATCCAATGAATATACCTTGCGTTTTAGAGCAACCACTGGTAAAATCCATTTCAACTTTGTATCCAGACGCTCTATGTGTTGAGCCAATGGTTTGTGTAACACACCTAGTGTCTTCATAGTTGATACATTGCCGTTTGCATCGAACTTGGAAAATTGGTTACGTAATTCGCGAAATCGCTCAATTAGTAGATGAATATTATCGGTCGCATATTTTGTGCGACGCTCGGTCGGTATATCAGATAATAATACGTCCAGCATATCATTCACTTGCGTATCTACACCATGTCGCATCTGTTTTTCAGTTAATTCAACGGCTTGTCTAAATTCACCCAGCGCTTCACCATCGGCAAGTTCACTCCCCTCTAAATACAATTTATGCAAGTCGTCACGAATTGATGGGTCGGGTTGAGCGTCGTCTGGGAGACTAATTAACGCTTCGCCTACATCACTATATTCGAGGGATGCCTCACTTTCACCAAACATGTCTGGGTCAAATACCTCTCCTTCTTCCAGTTTGTCTCGGACATCTAATAAAGTTGCGATTTTCGCAAGAGCTGCCGGTTTCACACGTGTGTCTATTTTATCGATCGGTATCGAGTCCGGTAAACCCTTGTATTCAAAATCTATATAAATAACATCTAAATCTGGAAATGTTGTAATTTCTATCATATCTTTTTCTAAATTAGTAATTTCACCCGTTATTATCGTGGGCACCTCACCACCAAAATGTATATCTATCCATGTTTTTGGTAAAAGTAAGTGTTGCCTAGCATATCCTTGCTCCTCACTTTTACTTCGAACCATAATCTGTTGGACACTTTCATCTGTTAATTTCCCGTCACTATCTAGATTCAACGTTGATGGTAAAAATGTAACGATGTTTGTTAAATCTATTCGGCTGTTGTCGATGTATGTAATAAAAAAGTTTTGTTGGTGCAAATCTGTGTTTTTTGCCGCGGTTATTTCCACAATATCACCCAATTCTAATATAACACCTTTTGTCTTTTCATTTACGGATATATCTGTTTCAGAATGATTACTATATAATTCCGATGCAGTAGACATTATATATTAACTATACAAATTTCAGAGAGATTCACCGTAGATATATCATGTTTAAATTTCATACTACCCTTTTGTAGATTTACACCCCTGGTGATTTAAAACGCCGTTTTTTTAAAATACATATTAAAAACAACCGAGTTTTCTATTCATTATCATATGTGATTATGATAATGGATTTTGGGACAAATAATATCAACGAACTTTATTTAACCAAAAATTGTTCCAACATAGGAATCGCATTTGGATTCATAGACAAATAAGACCAATCCACTTTATCCAAGTTTTTTTCTAGAATATGAATCGCATTTAGATTCATAGACAAACTAGACCAATCCACTTTATCCATGTTTTGTTCTAGAATAGAAATCGCTTTTGGATTGTAAGACAACCATTCCCAATCCACTTTATCCAAGTTTTGTTCTAAAAGATGAATCGCAGATGGATTTTCAGACAACTCTTTCCAACACACTTTATCCAAGTTTTTTTCCAAAATAGGAATCGCATTTGGATTTATAGACAACTTTTTCCAACACACTTTATCCAAGTTTTTTTCTAAAAGATGAATCGCAGATGGATTTGAAGACAACTCTTTCCAATCCACTTTATTCATTTTTCGTTCCAAAATAGGAATCGCATTTGGATTTTTAGACAATTTCCACCAACTCACTTCATCCAAGTTTTTCTCCAAAATAGAAAAAGCATTTGGGTTTTGAGACAAACTAAACCAATTAACTTTATCCAGATTTTTTTCTAATATATGAATAGCATTTGGATTCATAGACAAATTCTCCCAACACACTTTATCCAAGTTTTGTTCCAAAATAGGAATCGCATTTGGATTCACAGACAAATGACCCCACATCACTTTATCCAAGTTTTGTTCCAATATATGAATCGCATTGGGATTACAAGACACACCCCTCCAAAACACTTTATCAATGTAGCGGGGATTCAAAACAACATCTAATTGCGAATTGGGTTCTATTAGAACACTATTATAATCAATAGAACACATTTTTATATGATATGGTATGGTAATTTCTTTATATACTTTTACGAATAAATATATTAAAACCCGGCGTTTTAAATTACCAAGGGTGTAAAACTATAAATATTTTGAAAAACGGGATGTAAATAGTTGAAAGTTCCATATAAGATAATTGACTACTCTCATAATATGCTTTTTATAAAAAAATCCATATGTTACCGGAATGCAATGCTTTGTAATATCAGAATGTTGAACATTCTAAATGGGACAAAAATCACAAAACTAATATTACGAAACTAATATAAATATTTTTTCATTGTATACACTAATGGATAAAGATGAAATTATAAAGGCATTGGAAGAAAAGGTTTCCAACTTAGAAACAGAACTTCAATCTACAAAAGAACATCTTAAAAAATACACAGCACCCGCCTATAAAAAAGAATATTATATTAAAAATAAAGAGGCAATCAACGAACGGAATAAAAAATATAGACCTACACCTGAACAAAAAAAAGAGTATAATAGAAGAGAATATTTGAAACGAAAGGCGAAAATATTAGAAGAAAATAATTGTATGAATATATAGGAATTATTAAGAAACTACTTAGAATAATACTGTTATACATAATATAACTGTATTATTTGGATGTCTGAAATTGATTATTCCAATACTATTTTTTACAAGATTTTTTGTAAAGACACATCAAATACAGATTTGTATATTGGACATACTACAAACTTCGTTCAACGCAAATACGCTCATAAACAAGGCTGTATCAAAAATAACTGTAAACTGTATAATGTTATACGCGAGAATAATGGATGGGATAACTGGAATATGACTATTATCGCATTTCATGATTGTGATGGACTTCATTCTGCAAAAAAAAAGGAACAGGAATACTTTGAACAATATAAGGCTACATTGAATAGTGTTGAACCGTGTCCTGCTCGTAAAATAAAGATTGTTAAAGAAAAAAAGGAAAGGGTTATACCGGGTGAAACTAATGTGGGGAAAACACCGACAAAAATAGACAAATTTTATTGTGAGACATGTTGTTATAATACGAATAACAAGAAAGATTATAACAAACATTTATCCACCTCAAAACATAAACAAATAATGAATCCGATTAAAAACATACCGAAGACATATGAATGTATATGTGGGAAAATATATAAACATATGTCTTCATTGTGCAAACATAAAAATGCATGCAGAATCCGTGAATCACCAGTCGCATTGGAAACTACGTTTATTGAGGTAGACAAACAAGACCTCTTCATCGAAGAGATGAGGAAATCATCTATATTGCAAGAAGATAATATGAATAAGATGAAGAATTTAATCATGTTGATTGTGGAAAACAACCAATGCATTATGAATAACCAAAATGAGCAATCCCAAGTAAAATAATGTAATATTTAGATACATATTACACTATTCGGTACTAAATTTGGGATACTTATAATCCCACATCGATAAATACCATATATAAAGAGTTCAAAGTTTCTACCAATGGAACTTTTTAAAAAGTTCCAAATATGATAAATGGCTACTCTCTCATAATATCCTTTTTTACAAAAAACAACATGTTACGGAGATGCAGTGTTTTGTAAACATCGGAATCGCATTTGGCTGCAACTACTTTTTCGTCAATTGATATAATATTTGTGCGATAAAAGGTTTAGGAGTTTTTTCTGTAAGAAGGTTATACTTCCGAATGACTTCCGTAATTACATCAAATACTTCGTCCAACTTTTATTGCGAGAAATGCAACTTTAGATGCTCTAAAAAAGGTGATTATAGGCGTCATACATTGACTGCTAAACATACAAAACTTACACCTACTTACAAAAAAACACATATATGTGCATGTGGTAAGATCTACAATCATAGACAAAGCCTTTTTACACACAAACAGAAATGCACATTAGCCGAAACCCACCCCCCCTTAGAAAATACATTCATTGACAACAATGAACGTGATGTTTTATTTGAAGAGATGAGAAAATCCTACCTTTCGAAAGATGATAAGATGCTCGAGATGCAAAATTTAATCATGTTGCTTATGAAAAATCAACAAGATGTGGTGCAAACCCTTGTTCAAAGCAACCATGAAGTGGTGCAAAGCACCCAAGAACTTGTAAAAAGCCACCAAGAACACACAGGAGAAATAATAACAGGTGTGGTGAAAGCCTTACCCCCAATGGGTAGTACGACGAACATTCAGAATAATAACACATTAAATTTCTATTTAACACATACATGTAAAGACGCCGAATCCATCCATGATTTCACCGACCGCTTCGTAGCGAGAAGTATAGAGTTTTTCAAGGACAATTTCCGACAAGTCGCATCAAACCAGGTTGATTTAGCAGCCAGTGTATACAACATAATGAATAAGTGTTTGGACGAGAAGCCTCAGAATGAGAAATTCATTCAAACCACAGACATCAAGAACGGTATTTTATATGTGAAAGAGAAGAAAAAGAATGACCAAAGACAATTATACGGAGAAGCCGAGTTTGTGAAGCACATGGATGGTTTTGAGAAGACAGGAACGAATTTGGAACATGCCGTAAACAAGGTATTTTTCCCCATGAAAGAAGAGTTCACAGAACTGATGAAATATGAATGCGGGACTGCACCCAATGAGGACAATTACGAGGATGAAGATGATTTTGAAGATGAATTGTATAAATACAAGGAACGGGTGATGGAATTGAAACGAAATATGTGTTTACAAACCTATAATACATCAACTGTATTTGATAAGAAATATATCCGAGATGAGATACTAGCAAGAACGAAGCGACACAAGGGTCAATCAGCATTAGAATAATGTAATATCACACCCTTGAATATGCTAGATTTGGTCTATATTTCCCACAATGGTCAAGATTGTCGTCCTGCACACAATCGCCAAACTTTTTTATTCGCGCAAATAAGTATTGCGAATAATTATCGCAACGATTAGTAAAATACGTATGTGGTTCACGTGTTATGTTCAAATATGTTTTGTAAATATTCCTTTCCATGACTAGTCTGGATAATACCCGATTATGGTTAAAATATTCGCTCAACTCTCCGACACATTTCTTAAAATCCACCTTATATCGGTCATCAAAACTCCATATTATATCAACCAAAACTTTGGGCAATCTTCGGTGTATAAAAATGGGTATTGATTTACGCTGTAAACTCAATATTAATTCGCGGTGACAACTATTGAGTATCGCTTTATGATGGTTGTCAACTAATACGTGATTCATTTTCGTTACGTATATACGGGTTTAATATTTAAATCCTTTGTAATTTTATACCATGGAACAAAAATGCGTTGGTGCGTTCAAATTCCGATATTTTATGTATATACACGATGTATATACATAAAGCAAATCCGCGATGAGTATAGATACTGAAATGACGACAACCCAAATTTTAATAGATGATGACGAATTGAATCGTAACGGAAGGGTGTATGAAGTGACGAATTACATTATAGGAAATCGCACATTATTGCCTCTAGCTACCGAAGCATTCATCCTATTTTTAAAAAACTTATTTAAAGAAATCGAAATCGATGATTATGCAATTAACTCCAGATGTTTAGCAATGCCTTCGTATAAAAATACAATAGACTCAATGTTGCAAAATATATTTAAAACAAATTGTTTTGATTTTAAACTTCTTAAAATGGGAGTTACCCACGAGGTTCAATCATCAAGTGATTTTTTTGATAATGTAGAATGTTTATTGAAAACGAACGCTTTATTGCAGCAATTTATATTAACATCACCTGTTCCAGAAATTGTAGTAAAATCACATTTAGAACTGCCGGTTAAACCAGAACCTGAAGCCAAAATGGCGTATTCATTTGCGAAGAATCCAGACAATATGAATGGATATAGATTCGACCCACCATGTTTTGATGAAGTCCCAAAAAAACCTAAAACGGGAATACCCAATATTGATGCCGGAATAGTCCGGAACCAGGACGATGCATCAGAAGCAAAATCCGAAAATTTCGTTTTTAAAAGGATTAGTGGCAATAATGGCAGTGTACAACGAACATGGGACGATTATGTCCCATTCAATACGTATTATGAATCATCTATTTATGGAACATTTGCTAAGACGTGTATGTTATTGTCTGATTCAATCGGGAGTGGTGATAAATGCAAAGCTACATTGTCTAAATGTAGCGTTATTTATAGCATTTTTATGAGTCAAGCGTTTGTAATCGAACATTCAGACGATGCGTGTATAAATTATCTGGTTAAATACTTTAATGATTTTAAACTCATGAAAACATATGACGAACTCACCCCGACACAAATTCTCGATGTCCGTTCCTTTTTTCACAAACGCGAGTTTGAAAATGAGGAATCTGTAAACACCAAGATAAAAGGTTTTGAAAGTGTGTTTGATATAGGTAAACCTAATACCACTTCAAATACGGGTGCAATGGACAAGGTCGAACAATTAATTCTGTTAAAATATTGGATTCATAAAAACAGAGATGGTAGCGAGGAATCTCTTGTAAAAGCCAGTGTAATTGTCGATTCCATTCGGAATGATTTGAGAATTGATTTAACAACTGATCAATTAAAACTCACCAAATTGGTAAGCTCTGTATTATTAAAAATGGGATTAAATAAAAAACGAAAATCCGACGGAATATATTATTATAACATTAGCACAAAAGAACAATCCAGCGATGGACACCGTCAATGGTTGACCCCAGTAGCAAAATTGGGAAAAAACATTGGTTCAGACACATCTCAAACCCGGGGTCCCTATGTTATGAAAGCAGACATCAATTTCGTGAATGATGTGTATACTCCACTAACCAATCATAGCCTCGACAACGCAATAAAAGAGTGGTTGTATACCAATCAAAGTGCGATCGCGACATATGGACATATTTCAAAATGGAATACAAAAAATATTACAGATATGAGTTGTATGTTCTCTGCCGCCGCGTTTTTTAATGATGATATTAGTGAATGGGATGTTTCCAATGTTACCGATATGAATCACATGTTTTCGAATGCTGCATTTTTTAAACAAGATATTAGCAAATGGAACGTTTCCAACGTTACCAATATGAATGGTATGTTCGCATATGCTGCGAGTTTTAATTGCGACATTAGCAAATGGAACACTGAGACTGTGTCCGATATGCGCTATATGTTCGCCTATGCTGCAAAGTTTAGAACAAATCTTGATAACTGGGATATTACTAAGATAAATAATACTTATGGTATGTTTTATGGTGATGCAACTAGAACGGATTTGATTCCAACGAAATGAACCTCTAAATAGGTTCAACATAGAATATGGGCGTCGAATCGAGTGTTACCTCGACAAACTAATATGGGATGTTTCATAAAAGGAGGATGTAGGCGAATATTGCGTTTACATTGAGAATAAAATATATGGTTAGTATGTGTGCGAATACTAACACAAACGCTCTTTTAGCTCAGAGGTAGAGCGCTACCCTTGTAAGGTAGTGGTCGTGTGTTCGATTCACACAGAGAGCTAATTTTTACAAATAAATAAATAATTATTTGTAAAATACGTATTCGCAAACTATAGATTAGAATATAAGTCCGACAATTTGCTTAATACTTGTATATATTTCATGGTATGACTTTTATTAACATCGTTCATGGAGCGAATGGGGTCACGTAGTGTATCAATAACCTTCATAACATCTTTTGCATTCCCCAATGAGGTAAGGTCTGAACCATAGTCTTTATTAACAAAGAATTCGATATCCCCATTGTTAATCGACTCTTTATAGGGTGTATAAACATATAAGTTCCAAACTTTTAAAATGACGGTAGGATTAGCACGCTTGATAGTCTCGAATGACTTGCGAGAGGTTGCAATGTCTATATTTTCGGGAAAGATGCATATAATATCGTCCATAAATGCGAAGAACTGGACATTAAACGTTTTCAACAGCGTTGACTTATCGGACATTAAATAAGATATAATTATATTTTTATATATATTGCGCTAATATATATATTAAAATGTGGAGTCTGTTGAATAAAACATCCTGTGCCCTATTTTTAGTAATAATAGTAATTTTAATATTTGTAGTAAATCAAGATTATATATTCCCGGTATACGAGGGTGCGACTGATGCAGCTCCTGCTTCTGCTCCTGCTCCTGCAGTATCAGAAGGAGATGCTATCATTGCTAATAAAGTAGATACGAGTAATATTACCCAAATGTCGTTTAATGCGCTATTGAATGATGTAGATAGTAAGATTGGTATATGCGATAACTTAATAAATGAGATCAACAGTTACATACCCATGCATATAGAAGACATAATGATTGGTTCTGTAAATCAAACATCGAATATTGCAGACGTGGGTATAAATATTTCATCAAAAACAAAAGACACATTGAGTCCGATTACAAATAAAATTATACAAACCGCGAGATGGACAATAAGTGCTATTTTTCCACAAGGCAAGAAGGGCGATATTGGATTAAATGGTGCATCTGGTCTTGCAGGGCTGCAAGGTCAACCAGGTGCGCAAGGTCCAGATGGAATACAAGGTCCATGGGGGGAATGTGGAAAATAAATAATCGTATGAATATGTATAACATGAATACATATTTATTAGTTACAATGTGTATAATAATAATAATAACAGGGTTTGGTTTAGCGAGGGATGGGGATGTGATTGAAGGCTTGGAACTATCACCCGATACGAGTGATAATATACACGCGACACAAAAACCACTATTTTTAACCGCAAATAAGATAAATTACAACCTGATCGACACAAATATCGACATACTCGAGCGACAATTTACTGAAATAAAATCGGTTTATAATAATTTAAGCTTTAGTGTGAATGTAAAGACCGGCGGAAATATCCCATCCATCCGAATCGGAGGTAATTTTCCTTCAAATATTATTTTGAATACAATTCTTACTCCCCCAGAACGAGGTGATAGGGGTGAGAAGGGGGGTGATGGCGATAAAGGAATTGTGGGTAAAAAAGGTGTTATTGGGGCATACGGTATTGTCGGCTCAAATACGATTTGTTAATAATCGAATATACCACGAAACTGATATACGAATAAAAACATATATATTATATAAATGGCTTTTTCCAAAGTAGATCCTCCTGCTGAAATGCCGCCTTTTGAAATACAGCGGATTAAGGATCTAAAATGTCCACCACCATTTAAAGCATCGACAGCAAATGTGCAAGTTCGAGCAATGAATGCATCGATACAACAACAGATAACACAAATTGAAATGTTGGAAAAACAAGTTGTTGATTTAGAGAGTCGTTATAAAATTACATTTACATGCGATACAGCCCCCATTTTTAATACCGTTTCTGGACAGGAACCGGGTATTAATTTAAATGGGACGGTCACAAATGTAAATATAGGAATAAATCTGCAACCATCTCTTAAAGGAATTGTGGGTCCTATGGGCGAGCAAGGATTGCAGGGTGAATCCGGAAAATCGACTATTCCTGGAAACAAAGGTGTGACTGGATATTATGGTCTGCGTGGTGATATTACTAAATAAAACATATACACCGATGAAGATTTAAATCGGAACGCAAAGCGTGTTGGTTAATTCATTTATCGGCAACATTTCCTTTGAACAAGGTTAGTGTAAATTCGAACAGATTTAATTCCTCAAGGGTGTATAAATGGGAAGCGGTCCATCATCACCACCACCATATTATGGCAATACGACGACATGGCTCATAAATGTATATAATGCGGATGTAAACATCGCTGCAAATGGGACAAAACTGGTTAGTTCTAAAACTACTCAGACTTCAAACATGCTCATTATACGTAAAAAGTTTATGTCCGAAAGCGAATTTTCTGTATATCAAAGCCGGTTGAAGAAGCTAGTTGCAAATGTGCCGGTATATATGACTAATTTGCATATATATCCAATGTCTTTTTTGGGCACACAATGGACATATAATAAAAACGACAAATATATATCCGAGATAGATAAACTTGCAACTTCGATTGAAAATTTAGGGGTTGAGATTGATGATTTTACAAAGCATAGTTGTGATAATAAATATAAACTAGTAGACGACCTCACCGGATGTCAATTAGGTGATGTTGTAAATACATATGTCTCTACAATTGCCCCAAATAAGTCTATATCGAATAATATCTTTCAAAATTTGGGTCCAGACGATCCACAATATAAGATTGCAAGTTCTACAAATAATACGATAAATAATTATAGCACATGGGATTATAAAAAAGAGAGATACAAATATGATCAAAATTATTCAAACCTAAATCAACAGACGATAGTTGATCTGTACGGTATCATGCAATCATATGTATCATCCTCGTATAATGATTGTAGTAAGGATACAACATTACTGAGTTTAGACCAGAATGATGCGCCGTATTGTTTAACCGCCCCATACACTTTAGCATCAAACACATGTAACAAGGCAATTGCGCAATCGAAAGTATATAAATATGAAAAGGGGACAACCGAATTAACCAAGTTATGGACGAATGTTTCTAATTCAATTCCAGGTAATACGAAAGGTGCTACAACGGCTGTTTTAAATAATGCACAGAATTCATGTAATAAATGGGTTGATATGTTTAACACATGGGAGAAAGCAGAGGCTGCGGCAGCAGAGTCTCCATGTGTGCCCGAACGACCAATACAAACTGCATACAACCCCGCATTGTTAAAACTTGCCGAGGATTGGAATCGTTCGGCTACATTATATATCGAATCTTTATTAAAGCGTCTTGCTATCATACAAAAATATGCGGAAACCTACCCTAACATATTACATTTAGAGCAACAAGATGTTACATTTGGACCGCATTCATTGGGGGCTTCTATGATGTTAAAATATAAGGTTAATGAAATTACACCGGGTGTAGCCCCAGTTCAATATTTAGAAATGCTAGTTCCAAATGGTGAATCAGGTGATAGAGGTTCTAGAGGACAGAATGGTTTAATGGGAGAGACGGGTCAAGATGGACCCGTTGGACAAGTTGGTGAGACGGGTAATCCAGAATTACCACGCGCATATCATAAACAATGTGCAACATGAACAAATAGTTTTGTATGGTAATAATATACAAAACTATGATACCAGTATCGAATATAATAAGCATATTCTTACTATGCGCGGCATTTATATTATTATTCAAATCTATATCATCATTTGATTCCAATGTAGAAATTATAGAAGGAATCCAAAATGTGTCGCCATCAGATGCGACTATTGTATTTCCGTTAGCAAATAAAGTAGATTCTACCGAGATACAGAGGCGTATAGACCGTATTGATGAAATTACAGTTGGATTGGTCGATATCCAAAATAGGTTATTTTCGGAGGGCAAATTTTTGAAAGTTGACTATGTATACAAAGACCCGGTTGCGAATCCAACCGATTCGGTCATGCCGTCGGACGTATATGATATGACTATTACAGGTGAACCAATGAACCAAACAATACATCTAGGTGTGCCGGTTGGTCAATCTGGTCCTCAAGGGGAAATGGGCGATCAAGGGGAAATGGGCGATCAAGGGGAAATGGGCGATCGAGGGATAGATGGTAACCCGGGATTATCTACAATATGGAAATAATCCCGTGTTATCTCCGATTTGGTTGCATCTGAATATCGTCGATACGTTTTTGTTGTAATGTGTCGACGGTAACCCCTTCTTCGATTTTATCGGCTTGGTATGAATCGGGTGGCGTATTAATACAAATGATATCATCATTCGCAGATACATAATTAGACATTTGTCTGCGTCCACTATTACCTTTTGCACTGAGTTCATCGGGTGTCAAGTTATACATAGTATATGGTTCAGACACAATATTCATCCCCCCTGCGGATTGCATTAAGCTAGACCCCACGGGGTCTATCGTCTCGTTACGTATTCGTTTTTTTGTTTCGTGACTAACATAAGATTGAAAATGTTGAATAATATCATCGCCTAAAATAACGCGATAACTCTGTTTCACTAAAAGTAGAGCAGGAACACTGTTCACATTTGGGGGCATTATCACACGTTGACCGGTTTCAAGGATGATATACATTTGATTGTTGGTTGAATCACGTTGACGTTTGTCTATACACAAGAAGTTCAACTTATCTGCTAAATTCCCTTTCACCAGAAATTGTAACACACGCTGTGAATGCTTGCAATGATTGCTATAATACAAAGTGTCCATATTTTTGTATTATACTTAGAGTTGTCTGAATGCACATTAACGCATTCTAGTCGGTCGGTTTTAGCTAAATGTTTATTTCACACACATTGTGTAAAGTAGACGGTTTTGGAAATAGAACACGGCATATGTTGTGGCTGTCCATAGGATAGCAAACACGTATTCGCTCTTTAGCTTACGCATCATTAGTCCATAGAGACCGGTAACAAGGGTAAGAACCATGAAGATGAAGGATATAACAGCCAACCAATAGAACCAATCACAGTATTTGCGACTAAGAGGACCGAACAGAGCTTGGGTAGTAGAAGAGTCCATTTTATATAGTTATATGATATTTTAAATCTTCAAATGTGTAAAAAAAAATACATCGATACTATATACATCTGTGATGGAACTTATATACAGTTTATTATCTAAATATTACGAAGAAGAGAAACGTAACATAATTATTATCATATGTGTAAGTGTGATTACCAGTTTCATACAAACGAATGCGATTTCACATTTCAATGCGAAGATTATAACCGCCCTTCATGATAAGAATTTCACTGCTGCCTTATCCTTTTTCAAATTATTTATGTTTGTCTGGATTGTATTTATGATTTTATCATATGTATATGAATCAATACAGAACCTTGTGCTATGTAAATTAAGACAATGGATACGATTTGAGTCAATTCAAAACATTCTTATCTCAACCAATAACGAAATGCGCAATGTAAATTTTACACGACTTGCGACTCCAATTTCACGAATATCAACCACATGTTTTTATTATGCGAATATTATCACTAGTCATATTATCCCGAATCTAATGTTTGTGGTAGCAAGTATGGCTTCTATCGCATATTATAATCATAAGATTGGTGCTATATTTTTTATTGGAAACTTGATATGGATTAGTCTCTTGTATTACAAAACGCCGGTTCTTAGAACAAAAAGTCAGATTTACGAACAGAGTGCTATTGATACTGAGAATCATATTGTAGAAGTATTAAATAATATGGATAAGGTTGTAAGTCGGGGAAAAACGGAAACGGAAACGACCACACTACGAAAATTCATGGATGATACGATTTCTTACGCATATACATATTATACGACTGTTACGAATACATTGTTTATCATAAATAGTATTGTATTGTTAACTGTTTTCATATGCACAGGATATTCCATGTATATGTTAAAAAATAAGGAGATTGATATAACAATCTTTATTACCTTATTTACATTATTGATCTTGTTCCGCGAAAAGGTGTATAGTATCGCACAGCAAATTTCAAATATTATTGAAACGGTCGGTCGTGCAGAAGCAATTGAATCTGTATTACACCCATTCAAGAAACAATTCATAAGCGATGAAAAATCTTCTTTTCCAAAACAAAACCTCACATTTGAGTCGATTGATTTAACAAATGTGTATTTCAAATATGACTCGGACACCGGTTATATATTCGAAGATAAAACCATATCCTTAGAGACTACAAATCATAATATATTAGGCATTGTTGGCTTATCTGGTAATGGAAAGAGCACAATTGCGAAACTTATTTTAAAACTGCACCCGATCGAAAGTGGTAATCTAACAATTGATGGAGTAGATATATCTACGATAGACCCAGATTATATACGTCATAATGTTACTTACATCAATCAAAATTCGAGGTTATTCGATAAAACTGTGTATAAGAACATAATGTATGGATGTTCAGATGACGATATGTGTAAAAAGCACTATGAACATATCTTGACGTATCCTAAAATACGCGAACTCTTCGCTGATGTTGACCTAACGAATACTTCGGTTGGGTATTCGGGTGAGAAAATCTCGGGGGGACAACGTCAAATTACGAATATTATTAGTGGTCTAGTAACACCAACTAAGATTTTGATTTTGGACGAACCAACAAATGCACTGGACAAGGATTTAAAGATGGAATTGTTAGAAATTATCAAGTATTTTAAGAATCACATTCAATGTATTATTATTATTACACACGATAGTGATGTATATCCTTTATTTACTCAAAAGATTTCTGTTTAGATTTAGAAATGTATTCAAGTATCATAGAATATATTTCGTAAAGGACTTGTGTATATATATATATACACAATTTATAGGGCAATGGACAATGCAACAATATGGAACATAATCGATACGTATTTCCAAGACAATCCACAAGCTTTAGTTAGACATCATATTGATTCTTACAATGATTTTTTCAAAAACGGTATATTCAGCATTTTTAAAGAAACAAAACCAGTTACATTGTATTCTCGATTAGACCCTGTTACAAACGAATATATGTCGCAGTGCAAACTCTATATGGGTGGTAAAGATGGTTCAAAGATATATTTCGGAAAGCCGGTAATACACGATGAGAAAAACGTTCATTTTATGTTTCCAAACGAGGCGCGTATGCGAAATATGAATTACAGTATGACGATTCATTACGATGTAGAAGCCGAATTTATAGACAAATTAATGCCGGGTGAAGCACCCACTGTAATGGGAGGTGAACTTCTCAACGCAACCGTTGGTGGAGATATTTCCCTCGACGTCGATGGAGCGACATATAGGGAGGTAGATGAAGGGTCTATTTCGGACGCAGTTAAAAAGGATATGCTTCTGTCCAAGGATGATGACGAGGATTCCAGTAAATCTCCTATGGTTGGAGGAGGACCCAAGAAGACAACAACCAGTGCGGCAACCAAGACAAAAACCAAGACAAAGGACAAGGGGGATATTCGTCTCAAAATGACTACAACTGCTGCCGCAAATCTACGCGAGGCGTTCGACCAGTCCTCGACGAGTAACACCCAAACACGTATGCATACATTGGACCGCGTGTATCTTGGTAAATTTCCCGTCATGGTTCAATCCGACTTCTGTGTATTACAGGGGCTTTCAAAGGAGGTTCGTCATAGCATGGGTGAGTGTAGAAATGATATGGGTGGATATTTTATTATCGATGGTAAGGAAAAGACGGTAATAGCACAGGAGAAATTCGCAGACAACATGATGTATATAAGAGACGTTCATGACGAAAAGTATATATACTCAACTGAAATCCGTTCAGTTTCAGAGAACGTTTCCAAGCCTGTGCGAACATTGTCTGTTAAAATGGTCACTCCTACTGGTAAATACACGAATAAGCAATTGGTTGTTAAAATACCCAATGTCCGTGCACCAGTCCCTTTATTTATTGTATTTCGCGCATTAGGCATTGTTTCAGATAGGGAAATTATTTCATATTGTCTCTTGGACATGGATAAATATGAGTCGATGATAGATTTGTTTATTCCATGTGTTCATGATGCGTCTACTATTATGACCCAACAGAATGCACTAAAATACATAGCTCTATTAACAAAGGGAAAGGGTATTACACATGCCTTGGAAATATTGACGGATTATTTCTTACCTCATGTGGGAGAAACGAATTATATTACCAAGGCATATTCATTGGGTGATATGGTATTCCGCTTATTATCGGTGTATACAGGATTAGAGCCTCCAACTGACCGTGATAATTTCAAATTCAAACGCATCGAGTTGGTAGGAACATTGTTATATGACCTATTTCGCGAGTATTGGAAGATTCAACAGCGTGAGATACACCTTGGATTTGAAAAACGTCTGTATTACAACCAAGAAATGTATGAGGAGGATTTATTCGGATTAATCACGAAAAATTCGGCGGATGTGTTCCGTGACCGTGCACTTGAAACTGGTTTCAAAAAGGCATTCAAAGGTAATTGGGGGGCACAAACTCATACAAAGCGCGTTGGTGTTATCCAAGATTTGAGTCGGTTATCCTTCAATTCTGCATTAAATCATTTACGTAAGACGAATCTACCCTTGGACAGTAGTCTAAAATTAGTAGGACCGCGTGTGTTACATAACTCACAATGGGGTTTTCTTGACCCCCTAGACACACCGGATGGTGGAAGCATCGGACTTCATAAGCACTTGTCTGTATCAACTTATATATCACGAGGTATATCGAGAGAACCTATCATTGAATGGGTGCGAGAGAAATGGGGTATGAAACTAATAGAAGAATACACACCTCTTGCATTGGCGAATTCAACCAAGGTCATGATAAATGGCTTCTTGGTCGGGGCGGTTGATGAACCGGTGAATTGTATCAAGACATATCGCATATATCGCCGAAATGCATTATTACCGATTTATTCAAGTGCTACATTCGATATACGATTGAATACGATTTTTGTATATACAGATGCGGGTCGGTTGTGTCGACCAATCTTTTATAGAGACGATATTACAAATAAGATGTCTTATCAGAGTAAATCTGTATTGTCCAAGTTACAAGAGGGCAAATTCACATGGGAGGAATTAACAACTGGATTCAATAAAAAACGTGATGGGATTCAGTTCAATCCAAGTGAAATGAAGCTATACAATTTATATGACTTATATGAAGGTATTGAGAGTGAGACGAATCCCGCCAAATTAGATCGTTTTTTAAAGGATAAGGCAATCTTGGACTACATCGATAATAGTGAGAGTGAACATACTCTAATTGCGTTAGACACTGATGCATATGAATCAGCACCAGATAACAATAGTCAATATACTCATTGTGAGATCCACAATGCTCTAATATTCGGTATGATGAGTAATATGATTGTTTTTCCTGAAAACAGCCCTGCAACACGTAATTCATTTTCATGTGGTCAGAGTAAGCAGGCGTGTTCCATGTATCATACGAATTACCAATCGCGCATGGACAAAACCGCTGTGTTATTAAATTATGGACAGACACCCTTGGTGAAAACGCGCTTCATGGATCACATTACAAAGGAAGAGAATTCGTATGGTGAAAATGCGATCGTCGCAATATCTTGTTACACGGGATATAATGTAGAAGATGCTATCTTGGTGAACGAAGCTTCAATAAAACGTGGTCTTTTCCGAACATCCTATTTTACTTCTTACGAATCACATGAGGAAATGTCCAAGGAAGGTGATATGGTGAACGAGAAGAAATTCACGAATATCGCCGATAATTTGTCCATTGTTGGAACGAAACCCGGATATGATTACAGCAAGCTTGATGAACATGGAATTATCAAAGAGGGTGAAAGGGTCGATGATAAGACCGCATTGATTGGACTTGTTTCAGTTGAATCTGCACATCAAGGAAGTATTATAGATACAGAACCAAGATTTGTAGATGGATCTAAAATGCCGAAAAAAGGGCAGCTAGGAACAGTAGACCGTGTGTTTATTACTGACGATGACGACGGTAAACGTATAGCGAAGGTTAGAATCTTGGAACAACGTATTCCTACATTGGGTGATAAGATGGCTTCGCGTTCAGGTCAAAAGGGTACTATTGGTATGGTGATACCTGAGTGCGATATGCCTTTTACAGCAGAAGGTATTCGTCCAGATTTGATTATTAATCCACATGCACTTCCTACACGTATGACGGTTGCACAATTAGTCGAATGTATAACAGGAAAGGCATGTGCACTTTATGGTGCATTTGGCGATGGAACCGCATTTAATAACAAGGGTTCCAAGATAGGTGTATTTGGAGAACTGTTAACCAAAGAGGGTTACCATTCAAATGGTAATGAAATCATGTATAATGGTATGACTGGAGAACAAATGGAAACCGAAATATTCATGGGTCCTACGTATTATATGCGTTTGAAGCATATGGTAAAAGATAAGGTCAATTACAGAGCACTGGGTCCAAGAACTGCACTAACAAAGCAACCAGTAAGTGGTCGTGCGAATGACGGTGGATTACGCATAGGAGAAATGGAACGTGATACTGTAATTTCGCACGGTATGACCGATTTCATGCGCGAATCAATGATGGAACGTGGTGATAAATCTTATTTGGCGGTGTGTAATCATACGGGGATGATTTCGATATACAACCCAGCAAAGGGTCTGTTCATGAGTCCCATGGCGGATGGTCCATTGAAATTCATAGGTTCTCTCGAGAATGACGAACTGCGTTTGGAACATATTACCAAGTTTGGTCGAAATTTCAGTGTTGTTTGCATCCCATATTCATTCAAGTTGCTTATCCAAGAATTACAGACAATCAATGCGCAAATTCGTATCATAACAGAGGACAATATAGACCAATTAGAAAGCATGTCCTTCTCGAAAAACATTCAGAAGTTGACTGATGATAATGAAGCAACACCAGGAAGCATTATATCTGCGATTCAGTCCAGAATTTCACAAAAACAACTCGATCGGTCGGATACACCATCGGGTGATTACACTCTTACACCCCCCCCAAAAACTGACGATGAATCACCCGTGTATGTACCTGGTTCACCCGCTTATGCACCCGCGTATGATCCGAACTCCCCTCCATTTCCACATGATTCAACAGATTCATCTGTTTATAACCCGAACACACCTCCTGGGACACAACCTGATTCAACAGATTCATCTGTTTATAACCCAAACACATCTCCTGGGACACCACCAGATTCACCTGCTTATGATCCGAACTCCCCCCCATTTCCACCAGATTCACCTGCTTATGATCCGGACACTCCACCATTTCCTCAGGATTCATCCGATGTCGAACAAAATGGAGGTGGAGGTATAAAATACAAGATTGGTGACCGTGTATGTATGCGAAAATGCAAAGATAAATCGCCCAAACGCCCATGGGCTATTTCACACATTGGACCAAAATTCATTACGATACGTGCAGTGGACACGGACAATCTATCTGAATTAGAACAAATAAATGTTGTTTCTAGCCATGATATTTTTCCGGAATCACACGCACACATGTATATTCCAAATGCACAACCGGTTCAGGAAGGTTTTCCGCAAATGCAACAAATGCCGATGAACCCTTCTACACAGCCGAACATAATCATCGCACCCAAATTCTTTAACGGTAATGGTAGCGACAATTCTACGTCCGACGTCCCTGTCGATTCTGAACACGTAAATGAAAACATTACCATGTCCGAACCATCGATGGTCGTTAAATCGTCAGAACCAGAAGCCCCATCGAATGGAGTGATCGATTTTTCAAAAGGTTTAGTCATAAAAAAACAAGGTGCATAAAATTGATTTAAACAGATAACAATCTAACGTATATTATAAAGTATCATGTCGGCTAACAGTTCACGTATTATCAATATTTATAAGTCCCGCCACATATTGCTGGAACAGCTTGATTCCCAAGGCTATGATGTAGAAGATTACCTGCAATTTAGTGTGAATGAAGTTGACGCAATGTTGGGGAATTCACAGCTTGATATGTTAATCAACCACGAGGACGGTAAAAAGGTATATATCAAATATTACTTCACTTTGAAGCAAACCACCAAACAAATCAAGAAGGAAATCTTAGATAATATTATTGAAGATCTGTTTACGATTGAAGATGTGCTAACGAAAAAGGATACATTGATGGTCATCATTGATGATGAACCGAACGACACGATTATCACTCGTCTTCGTTACCTGTATGAACATGACGGGATTTTCGTGATTATTCACAACATCCACCGTCTCCAATCCAACATTTTAAACCATACACTAGTTCCGAACATGAATATATTAAACACGGAAGATGAAGTATCATTTATGAAGAAATATCAGCTGAAAACGAAAAGCCAGCTCCCTGAGATTTCGCGATTTGACCCTCAAGCTCTTGTGATCGGAATTCGACCAGGACAAATTTGCAAAATTCAACGACCAAGCACAACGGCGTTAACTACCGACTATTACCGTGTTTGCGTGTAATGTGTATTACAAATACTTATTATAACCAGTATTTGTATAGATGAATTCAATACCAAACAGTCAATACAATTTTGAATTAGAATTTAACCCATCGAATTTTTATTCTTCTACAAATCGAAAAGATGTTCCCAATGAAATGAAATGTAAAGTTTTAGCAGAAGAGGCAGCCGAATTAGATTGCTCAAATGCAGCGAATGTCCAAAAGTGTTACGAACAGGAATTGTGCAAAAACCAGGATTTAGTAAAAAGTATGTATCTAAGACGAAATGATCATTATGCTGCTGACGAAAGTTATACCAACATGGTAACCAAATACAATTTTTCCATTTTAAAATCTATTAACTTAACGGCTGGAATCATAGGTTCTTTAGTTTTCATTTATTACCACAAATAATTCTATATATATAATAACTAATATAGATGTCGGACGAATTTGTATCATCTCCAGCAACGGCGAACCTAGAACAGCCAGAAAACGTATTTGATATGCAAAATACAGTATCGGATAATCTAAATAAATTTCAAATCCGATATGCTAGATATCTACAATGTCAAAATGATAACACGGCTGAAGGTGTATCCGATCCTCCATGTGATTTAAACACAACCGATAGTTTTAGTGAGTTAACCAACGCATACGACGCATTGCACCAATCTATGGGAACGGTTGAAACTGTATATGCAGGTCAAACTACAAAAAACGGTGTAACAAACGAAACGTATGATACGAATGAGAATAAACTCGAAGAAACATATGAAAACGTAACTGAATTACAAGATGACCTGGATAAAAAGCTAAGATTTATTCAAGAGCAATTACAACATAAGGGTAATAGTCCACAGCGCAGGTTGGACAGTCGTTTTTTGATAAATACGATACTCATTATAATCGTATTTTGCATACTATACTATGCTTTTTTTGAGTTATAAATACGCACGTTTAGTAATAAATATCCATGTAATGTAACTATACATATTACATGGAACCCAACAAGTTATATACATACGATAGACTTTCCGAGTTTGTAGACAACTACAAGGAATACGTAGAAGAAAAAACAGCTGAACAAAGTAGTCCCGCAACTGAACAATATAAATATTTCAATTTCGAAACGTCACCAGATGCTATTAGTAGTAAATCGATTGGTCGATTTGGTTCATCATTATTTACGAATAGTAGTTGGAACCCAATGAATGACTTCAATGGTATCGATGCATGGAAAATGAGTTTAGGAAAAAAAATGATAGCATTCAAAAACGATCAAAAAACAATAATCCAGGCGAATAAAGTCGCAAAACTGTCTCATCGAATTAATGTCTTGCAAAATGTGAATAATCTTACCACCGCCGATATTTTATCGTTGAATGTCGATTCGTATGACCTGCTATCACAGGTCGCATATTCAGACAATAAAGCAACACCCGGAAACTTAGTAACCAATGTTGCTTGTAAAAGTGGTTGGTCAATTGGTGACTCGAATAGTTTTATACCGTCTGTATGTATCACACCATATGCAGCCACAAAAGATACCGAAACCGGATTATCTTATCCGAATATGAGTATATTACCTGTATTTACTGATTCTGAAAAAACCAATATAATATCGGTCGAATGGACTGGCTACTTTATGCAACCAAATGGAGTATATACAATCGATGTATTACCCAAAACAACAAACTGTCGTTTTTTCATATGGTTTGGTGATAAATCTGTATGTGAATTCTTATCGTCAAATGTTGACCTAATGAATAATTCCAAATCACATTATGTATCCATAAATGACGGTCGGGCTGTTCCTATCCGGATACAATGCCTGTTTTTAGGAGAGAATGTTCCGGATTTTAATTTGGATATTAAAAAAACGATATACGACACAACTGGTCTCTTATCTGAAGTTCCGGTTAATCAAGAGGACGCGCTATTTAATACAGATGCCCACCCCGTCGTATTATATACAGCATTCGTATCTCCCAATCAACAGCAATTTTTAAACAATGCATTTCAATGCTATTCAAATCTTATCGAGAATGATGGCGTATTAGTTGTTCCAAACAATGATAAACTCGCTAAATTTTATAAACTATTTAGACTAAGTTTACCGGATGTGGTGAATTTAAAATATGATTATAACTCGTCAAATCGTATGTCTTATGGAACAATACCGGTAACGAATACACAATATACGATAAAAGAATCTACTACAAGTGAGCCATTCGCATACTCCATATATAATCTGAATCCAGACCAACGTATGGGAAATACGTATCAAGTAAATACGAAACTAAACGATCGGGGATTATATCCCATGTATAAATTTGGAGGGGGTCTAACCGAAAATGCGTTGTCTTATACTGATAACTTCTCGGAAAAATCCGGATATTATCCTGATAATTCCCAACTTGTATCATCTAACGCGGGTTTTGTTCAGTCAAAATCTGGATTAGAATGTAAAACTGCGTGTATCGACGATACATCCTGTAGTCATTATTTCACATTCACATCCAATGGGGATAATAAATGTATAACGAATACAATCGGTGGGGAACCGGAATTCAATCGCACCATTCCGGTAAATTCATTAATACCAATCGATAGTGGGTCATCATCTGTGTTTTTACGAAATTATCAAATAGATATAAGCGGTGGAATAAACTGTGGTACATCAGCGCGAGCATCTAACGTCATTCCTGTAAACAATACAAACAATTATTCAAATGAATTCGAATATGTGAACTATGGTGTAAGTGAAGAAATATTAGACACTCCAGAAAAGGTTGGATTATGTGGTAATCCAGAATATAAAAAACGGCAAAATGCAGCACATGATATTTTATACAAGAATGAGACGTATTTTGCAGACGGGACATTTAAAGAACCATTTTCACCCGACGTATCATCCAAATCAAAGGTCACACATGCGATATCTGATACTTCTGATGCGATTCGAACAAATCTGCAAAATGAAGAACTCTATGCGAGTAAAATGGATTCAATCAGTGATAAAAAAACTGCCTTATCCAATAATTTGATACCCAAATACAAGGTAACCCGACAAATAATGGAAGATAACCCAAAATATGATTATAACGGAAACACACTCCTCCATTTTAGAAATAAGGCAATTCCAGCAGTTCGCGACCAAAGTATCATGGATAACAACGCACAATATGTGACTAGTCAACTAATGCTTAGTTTAGGAACATTGACCGCCGTAACGCTTGTTGTATTCGCAATCATGTTAGCGCGCGAATAATATGGGAACGCCATGTATTCTTCAAGAATTTATATTTCTAATATATAAGATTAGGAATATAATGTCGAATAACGGAAATTTTGATTTATCTGGAGTATTTCATGTTCAACAAGATTACTTGACCGATTTGTCTAATTCCTATCCAAATGTGAACAATGCACCCCTTATTGCGAACTACGTGCTCGATTTACAGAAGAAGACTGAGTCTATTAATACGAGTTATCAGAATGCGGATTCGTCGGCTGACGCCATATTAACACAGCAAAATAATATGATTGATATCGTTAGCAAAGAACAAACCCGCTTAGATGAAAAGAAATTCTTGATAGACCAGGCTGAAATGGGTGAACAACGCAAAGTTATGTTAACGAATTCAAACCGTCTCCGTAATGCAGAATATACCAAAATAATTCTTTGTGTAGTCGCAGGCTTGGTTGTGCATGTAATTTTACGTGCGATTAAAAGTCGTTTGATAGATGAGCCTTCTAGTCAAAATATCGACGCTCTATTCATTGTATTGCACCTTGTGAACATTTTGATATGGTCAATCACGATGATATATATTTACGCAAATATTCAATCAAGAAGCCATATTAATTTTAACCAGTTGGAATTGCCCCCACCTTCAATGACCGGTTCATCCACACCAGCTATAGCGAATTATAATAATTTATTCAAAGACATTGGTGTATGTGTGAGTGATAGTTGCTGTGGAGAGAATACTACATGGAATAAGGAAGATGGAAAATGTATTGAATCAATTGAATCATTTACCGGATCAATTTACGATTATGCTAAGGGTGCAGAAACTACATATAGTGTAGAAAATGCATCAACTATTGGGTCGGCATATAATAGTGAATTAACAACTCTCCCCAAGTTTAAACAAGAGGATGCCTCCCAAACAATTGAACCTGAACAAAAATTCGATATAAATACCGCAACTGATGATGAAATTCGTGAAGACGCTAAAAAAAATGTAGATGAGATGTTTGCACCTTCAATAAAGGCGATGTCGTCAACAATCGCGTCATCAGATAAGGTCGATGTGGGTGCAGCTCTAGAAAGTTCATTAAAAGATGCGGATGCGAAAATGGATGAAATGAATTCTAAAGTTAATTCTAGCATTATGACTCAAACTAAATGCAACTTTGCTACGATGGAACAAGCATATCAATCACCAGGTGAGGTATCTCCTATCGGTAAAAATGGTATTATTCCATATTCGGCAAAGGTGAACGATAACCATGAACTTGGATATTCAGAGTATAACAGATAACTTATTTTCACAACGAATTATATAAAATGGATTTATATAATTCCGTAAAATGGCAGAATGAGCGTATTGAATTCGAAACCGCCAAAATGCGCGACAATTTTTCAACAGACAATCAGCGAGTGAAATATTTAGATAGTGATGTGGGGGGGTGGATTGCTATAAACTACGTATTGTGGATGATCTATTATGCAGTATTCTGCGTCATTGCGTATGTAATTTATCAAAACGATACACGTGGTTATACCAACAAAAAGAAAGTATACATTGGGCTCGGGTTTTTACTATTCCCGTTTTTGATTACCACATTGGAGTTATTTATATACAAATTGTGGTTGTTTATATGGAGTTTAGTCACTTCTAGACCTTACCCAAAAGAGCGCAATGATACCCCATCCTTTTCGTTCATGGAAGCACTTCCATCGGTATACTATTAGATACTCTGTTGAACCAAACGCTGTTGCATTTTTGTTTGAGATAGTTCGATTTTCTTCTTCAATGGTTCGATCTTTCCCATATCGATGAGTAAGTGAAACTTGCTGTCTATCTTATCAATACACGTTTTACATATATTATATGTTGTGTTGCCTCTGTCTGGGAATGTAATACAACACTCATCTTTAGCACAAACCCCCTCTCCGCATTTGTTGCAACAATCATTAATTAGTGCATCATTGCAGCATGTGCACACATCATCATCTCCAAAGAGAGCGATATAGCGAGCAATTGTGCGCTTTTCAGCATTTGTTGATTTAAAGTATTCCATTGTATGGAGTTTTCATGTTGCGATTGATAGTTTTCAAATAAACCTATCAATTTTATCGAAAATAGTATTCACATAAAATACTGTTTATAGAAGTCATGCGCGGTCTTCTCTTCGACTTCATTTTTATCACAACCGTGAAATGAATTAACAATTTGTTCTTCTGATTCGCTAAATACGGTAATATCTGCACGTCCACGCTTACGGATTTCTTTAAACTCATCTAATGTTTTACATTTGTAATGATTTAGTTGAACTACATCGTGTGGACCATTCTCGCAAAATGCGTTTTCGATTATGTCTCCATTCGTTGAACGAATTGGATAATTTGAATCGTTTACGGTAATACTATGACATTCATTGTATTTTGCAAAAAATTGCTTGTTATATAACGTTTTACACCCTTGGTAATTTAAAACGCCGTTTTCACAGCATAAAAAATAATCAAAAGTGTAAAATCAATAGGCAATCTTTTCATTGCCGATCGTCTTACTTACCCCTGCTATTGTTCCACAGGTGAAA